>JAEEGK010000864.1_pt1 | contig 76055 bp, 72 predicted proteins | sample 8958771 | NCBI WGS metagenome assembly JAEEGK01 (sample SAMN16246547, study PRJNA631951) | gut metagenome | biome: gut microbiome; feature: rumen; material: SC-attached | host: Bos | place: Iran: Karaj | collected 2018-10
CCGGGTGCCAACATCCCCATTCATCGCCATCCGGAGAAAGAGGAGTCATTTGTTGTGTTGCGTGGCAGGATACGTGTCATCACCTACAACGACGACGGCACCATCATTGAAGACATTGTCCTCAACCCATCGGAAGGCCGCTACGGCGTGAATATAGGAAAGAATGTCTGGCACACCGTGGAAGCCCTGGAGCCGGGTTCAGTCATCTTCGAGTGCAAGGAAGGCCCCTACGTGCCGCATGAGGAGGAAGGGCGTTCTCAACGTTAACCTTTATCATTAACCTAACCATAAGCATAACAATAACAAAGGGAGTAAACAAAGTTGGATTTTTATGACAAACGATGATTATATAACTTACGAACCATTGGCATTTACGGTGACAGTAGATAATCTTGAGTTTGACGATAATACAGGTTTCGTCATTCAATCAGATTTTGCCTCTCTTATACACGAATGGTGGCACTATGTACAAGATGTTGCTACCGTTACTGGTCAGAATGGCGTGTATTTGTGGTTGCGTGATATGGCTAGAATATCAAAAATCACTTGCTCAAAAGTTGGTGAAGAAATACATATCCCATTATCCAAGGACGAATATGGGGAACCGATGAGTAAATTTCGTAAATTATTCATGTTGTTTTGCGGTGAGAAAGAGGAGCATCGAATAGAACAAGCAAAAATAACGGCAGAGCCTGACATAAAAGTTTTTTCTCTTGGACTTGACGGAGAAAAACGTACGCTACCTGACTGTAGGTTGCAAATAAATAGTAAAGAGTTTTTGTTCAGGCTTATAGCATTGCAAGAACTAAATTGCTATTATGCGCAAAAGATTGCTGAAGGCTATGTCCAAGATAAGCCAAAAGTGCCAGCGGATAGTTTGCCGGAGTTTCCATATAAAGTAGGGGATCTTTTGTTTAAGTATTATGGTATTGAATGCGATGATAAAGTTAAATTTTTGATATCTTTCCTTAGCCTTGACTCTATTCAAGCCCCTGCTGTTTTCCTGAAAGTGTTAGAAAGTTTCAAAGGCCAAGAGTTGAGTTTTGATAATGATATTGCTCTTATTGAAAAACAGTTTGATAAGGTGGCTACTTCTTATGCTTGGTCCAATGATGATATATACAAGGAGTGGATGAAAGACTATAATAATTGGATGTTTGACCAGGGACGTCAGTATTTGGCTAAATCTATCGAATGGTTTGTGGCAAAAATAATACTAGCAGACGCCTTTAGGAATTTTGAGGGGAAGTCGTTCTTTGTTCGTGTTTTCTGTGGCAATATTAAGAGTTTAAATCAACTGTATTTGAGCTTCCCGATTCCGATTTTTAAGAAGAATGGAGTACTAATGGGCTCTAGTATGATTGGAAACAATAACACAATTGATTTTGGGAACGAACATGAACAAGCATTGATATTAAGATATCATAAACGCCTTTTTGACTTAATATGTATAAAAGATATTAAAGATATGGAAGATAAAGCCACTTGTGATATTTTTGAAGACTGCCCATATCGTGTAAAAGTCAATAAAGATTATGATTGTAAAGTGGCTGTATGGGAAGTGGTACAGGGAGAAACAAAGGCACAATGTCCATATGCTATTGCGCTACATACTATGGGCTTGTGGCAAAACAGGCTAGTTGTGGATTTTTAAAATGACTAGCATGACACAGGAGGAACGCTGGCTCACTAAATACAATGAAGCGATGGAGTTCATGGATCGAACCATAGGGATCATTCGCGTCACAGAATTGAAGATCATTTGATGCTAAAATAGCTCAAGCTCAATAGAAAACTGATGAAAGTTGGGAAAATGAAAGAGGATAGGGTAGAAATGTTTGAGAAACCGTTGGAGCTGAGAGAGAAGTATAAAAGGGTGAATCAATATCAATAATGGATGATAAATTTATATGGCAAATAATTACAAATGGAAGCGTTTGATTATAGATTTGATAAAATTTTTGTGCTAAAGTCTCTGGGAGAATCTGATACTTATGCGGATGCATTGTATTCTGAAACAATAGAACCCTGTTGTCAAAAGAGTGGTCTTGCAAAGGAGCCTCCAATTGAAATATTTGATAGGGGAGATTGGAACAAAGCGATAGATAAAATACTAAATGATAAATATAGATATCCTTTAGTACATATAGAGTGCCATGGTGATAAAGAAAAAGGGTTAAAATTAAGATTAGGTGATAATATTCCTTGGAAAGAGATGCTGGATGATTTACGAAGAGTGAATGTGCGGTCAGGAATGAATCTGATAACGACTATGGCAACATGTTTTAGCAAAGAGAATGCTTTTAGTATTAATATGTCAGGATTGCCAGCACCTTATTTGTTATCGTTAACGGCGAGAAATAAGGTTGAGGCGAAAGTAACGTATGAGATGTATTCTGTCTTTTTTAATGAATTGATAATCACTGGTGATATGTATAAGGCATTAAAGAGGGTTGAAAGAGAAAGACCTGATTTGCCGTCACATTTTGTGCTTTATACACTTCCAATTTTGTTTGAAGATGCATGGAAAGGTGTTCCAGAAAAATACAAGAATAAAGATGAAGTCGTAAGACATTTCTTTCATTCATTTCCGGATTTTCAAACACAAGTGATTAAAGAAGAAAGCATCAGCCGTGATGAATTTGAAGGTTATAGGGACGGATTTGTAAGGGAGTGCAATGATAATACAATTAATGCCATATATAGAAGGTGTCGGGATGCATTCTTCATGTACGATATATTTCCCGAGAATCGGCAACGTTTTAAAATGTCTGATTGTATTATGTAAAATGGACTTGGGAATTACATATTATTTTCCTTCGCTCAGCTTCTTATACCCTTCGTATCTCAGCTTGGCGAATTGCTCGGTCTTAGCGAAGAGTTCCTTGGCCTCTTCGTGCTGTGAACGACCCATACCGACCTTGATACCGTAGTTGATACAAGGAGCGTAGCAAATCACCAATGACGGTCCCGGATAAGCTTCAGCTTCCTTGATGGCCTTGAAGTACTGAGCTTGGCTTGCGCCCATAGCGACCTGTGCCACATACTTCATGATGCGCTTCACGCGGTCGCGTATCTTGCGGGTAGCGGTACAATAATCATTTGAAAACCATTATCTTTTTAGGAAGTAATCCTTTTGTCGCTAATAGTTTATGTTGTCGTGAAGTATTTAGAATCTGGATGCTTCCTGTTGCCACCCAGTGATATGCATTTATGTTTTTGGGTTTTAAGGCGTTGATATGTGGGGCTTTTTCCTGCAGCCACCAATTAAGCCATTTTAGTTTTTCTATCATTTCATCCACATTGCTGGTTGAGGCAGGATGAAACTCTACGAAGTATGTCTTATCTTCATATTCAATAGCATAATCCCATCTGTTTGCATTAGGATACAATGATTGAGTTGCTGTATCTATATCTACGCTGCCAGTCAACATTCGAGACTTTGTAGTTTGTATCTTTGAACGATAAGCCCCTTTGACTGCCTGAATGCCATTTCTAAAATGTCCCGCAACATCAGCTGTTTGTGCAACAGCTGTTTCTAATGGTGTCTCCTCAGTCTTCATTATTTAAGTGTTTTGAAACAACTTCGGACGCTTTTGATGCAAAGGATGACAAGCCTCCCCATTCTGCTATGATGCTATTAGAACTTCCAGCGTCCAAGGAAGATATGTTAACAGAAACTACTTTTCCCGTTTTTGTTCGTTTAAAATAATAGGTGTTAATAGTTTTTTCAAAAATATCAGTGAGCATCGTGCTAATCGAGGAATTTTCAGGTACTTCAAACAACTCATTCAGGGCTTTGTATTTTGTCGAGACCTTCCTTAAGAGATTGAAAGCCCATGCGAACTCAAGAAACATAGGAGAATGAGTGGAAAGGATCACTTGATAACCATCTTGCAGTAACTCTAATATCTGAAGAAGTACACTGATAATGGCTCGTGGATGAAGCCCCATTTCGGGCTCTTCAATAATTACATACTTGTATTTCTCACGTTTAATTACTTTTGATGGCGGTCCGGACAAACAATAAAATGCCAGCAATAATGGCATAAATTCTTTTTGTCCTGCACTCCATGACATAAACGGTATGTTGACATCGTCCACTTGTAATAACATCTTCTTTTGTCCAGAGCGCTCTTCCATTACCACCTTGGCGTTGTGAAAAATAGAAGCATTGAGCGATTTTTTCATGTGGCCTTTTAATCTGTTACTCAATGGAAAAATGGTGTTGGACTGTCCCAAACCATTCTGCATGAATAGTCTCAAAGTTTCACTGAAAATACGATGAATATAAGGAGAGGAACTGTCAAATTCCATGAAATTCTTAGGACGACCATCAGATATACTAAGAATTCTTTGGGCTGGGATATAAAAGACAGTCTCGTTGTCCGATTTGGGCTTCAGAGGTATCTGCTTTTTATCAAAACAAACGCCGTCAAAAATAACCGACGTATGGCTTTTCCAAATTGGAGCCATACCATCGCCATAATAAACATTTAAGATTTTATCAGTATTATGCCCAATGATATAATTGTATCTATCAAGGTTGCTTATGACACTATCCCTATCAACGACAAGTTTAAGTGTTTCAAGCGCAATACTTTTCCCACTAGCTTGTGGGCCGACAAGGATGGTTAAATCACCAAAATTGATGTTGATTTTACCTAATGGACCAAGATCGGATATTTTAAGATTATTCATATAACAGTGTTTTAAAAACTGTGAGCTTTTCTATTTATTTTTCGTGCGTGCGTTTGTACTCCAAGAATTGCTGCAGACTTTGGTTGCAAAAGGTTTCAACGATTGTTTCAGCCAAGTGCTTGTCTTTTTCTGGAATAATTGGATCAAGACATTTCAATAGTGCCTTCCCTTCTGCTTTTTTGTATTCTACACCACGGTGGATTTCCTCATCAGAGATGGGAAAGTATTGGTTGCTCCGCATGGCATCGGCAAAGTTATTTAACTTGTTGTAACAATTCACGTTGGCACGCATCGTGAAGTTGGTTTTGATGAAATCAAGTATGTCTTTACTATTCATGATTCGTATTGTTACAACTATTAGCTTGCAAAATTACAAAATAATCCAATACAAAAAAAAGCAATCCTTTCACATAAAAGGACTGCTCTTTTTATTTGCGGCTATCTGGGGACTCGAACCCCACATTGGCATTCAACCACTCTATCTTAATGCTCTCCATCTTGTTATACTACAATGCCCTGTTCGGGATAGCCGCGAACGCCAAAGTAGCCGAAATTGTATTTTTCATATGAAACACCTCCTTTTTAAGGTAGTTTATTAAACAAATTACATCAACTATAAAGCTGAATACTTGAAAAGACACTAAAGAATAATTTAGTGATATGAGGCTACAACATAGAGTATTAACAAAACAAAGAACCAATAAAGTGCACAACACGATTGCAACATACAAATCATAGATTTGCAGCCGCAAAGATACTCATTTTTTAGATGAAAAATAAGGACACTAAAAAAATAAAACACACACCGTGCAATTTTTGCGAGTACGCCCTATATTGTTATATTAGAGATGCATTGCTTCACATTTCTATGAGAGAAAAAGCTATCACAATTGTGATAGTGATGACAACAGTGCATATAATCATCTTAAAAAAATGTATTTTTGTTTGTGATTTTTTTCTCCTTGATGCGATAAACAAGAAAATTACCTTTACAGGTATGATTAACGAACAACAATTTCTCAAACTTCTTAACGAAAATAAGCGAAGCATTATCAGTGTTTGTCGCTATTATGCATCATTGAATACCAACCTTTCCATCGAGGACTTGTTTCAGGAAATTTCGCTCAATTTGTGGAAAAGTTACCCGAAATTTGTCACACATCCCGATTGTCAGCTCTCCACTTGGGTGTATCGTGTAGCATTAAATGTCTGCATTTCTCAAATCAGAAAAAAGGACAACCAATCGTATCAACCTATTAACGAAGAAGTTATCAGAATCACAGAAAATTCAACAGAACAAGAAAGAGTACAACAACTTTACCAACTCATTCACAAGTTGAACCAAGAAGAACGAGCTTTGATATACCTTTATTTGGATGACAAATCCCACAAGGAAATGGCCGATATCATGGGTCTTTCAATTAGCAATGTGGGAACAAAAATACAACGTATTAAACTGAAACTAAAACAAATGAGCAATGAATGATAAAGATTTGACATTGTTAAAACAAGACATCATAAACGAGGCAAAGACAGATTCCGATTTATCTTTCAGTCTACCTCAAAGATCATGGTTTAAGCGGCATAAAAATGGGATTTCAGGGATTGTTTGCCTTGTTGTGGCAATTTTGCTACCTACTTTAATGGTATTGCAACTGAAACAGATTCTCCTGACGCCATACAACTTTGGTATTGTGACAGTCATAATGGTCTTGTCCTTGTACTGTCTGGTGAAAGGCATCTTTACGCTCTTGTTCCAATCCAAAGAAACCGAGTTTGGTACAAGCGTGCATCAATACTTGATTACAAATTCCTATAACCGTCTGTATTTTGTTTACGAGAGAATGGTTTGGCTGTGGATTCTTCTTCCTGTTCTGTTGATCACACTACCCTCAATCATTGGATTAAACAAAAGTGCGACATATTGGATTATTGCAGCCAGTCTTTATATCGTATCGCTATTGTCATTTGGCCGTCCTCAATGGCGCAAAATGAAACAATTAAAGGAAGAGATTAATCAATTAGATAATTAACAATCAAAAACTAACAACAATGAAAAAACAAGAAAGCATTATTCAAGTGGTCTTAGGCCTCATTGGCGTGGTGTTCTGTCTCATCTTACCAAAATTGGCTTATTTGCCTAGCGTCCTTATCGGTGTATTAGCCGTCATTATGATTCGACGCATTAAATCGGCTCAATTCACTGAAGCCGAACATCAATACTTTCGTAAAGTGAATATTATTAGCCTGATTTGCTGGGTTGTATTTGCCCTGCTTGGCTTCCTTTTGCTTCGCGACAAGCGCATCGGAGCTGATGGGCAATGGTTCTTGCTCTCAGCATATTTGTTCATAACCATACACGGAGCATTGATGTTGTTGCTGCCATCAACTAAAAAATAGCATAACAAAAGCGCACCAGGTTGGGGTGCGCTTTTCATTTGATTATAAAGAAACGGGAGTGCCCCGTCTCTATGAGAATTCCAATTAAGGATTATTTTCCTTCGCTCAACTTCTTATACCCTTCGTATCTCAGCTTAGCGAATTGCTCGGTCTTGGCGAAGAGTTCAATATTCCAATACAAAAAATAGATACAATTGATCTCAGATTGATAATGTTGTAAAATATGGGCAATGGGATGAAACGGAAATCTGGGAGGTGTGCATATGCGAAGTTGTGTATTTGATGTGGATGAAATAGAGTAGAGAGGTTGGGTTAAGACAATTTCTTGATAGACATAATTTTCAATTTTGTGTTTCCATTTAAATAAACCATGTTCTAATAGGTGGTAGGGATTACAATATTTCTCTCGTTTAATTATTTAATTTCATCGTTCGAATCTGTATGTTCCCTCCCAAAGGCAAGCATACAGATATTCTTCATTTTCCTGCCATTCTTCGTATTTGTCGAAGATAGAAAAAATATCCAATAATTTAATTATGCATAAAAAGCGGATACAACCTACTTTCGGTCGCATCCGCTTTGGGATTTGGATGGAGTATAGATTAATTAACTCAATCTAGACAATTGTCAAGATTTTTCAGTAGTATTTTTACTTAACGTGTCTAACTTCTTGTTCTTGGACATTCTTTCTCTCTTCTGCTACGGCATCTCGCAGTTGATGCCATAATTGCTTGCCATTTGGGATACCCCGTAATTTTAATTTACCATCTGTAACATCTGTTGTGGAAACTGTAATTGTTGAGAGACCCAAAATACGATGCCAAAAAGGTTCTGACATACGCACATCAGTTACTCTCTTTAATAGTAATTCATCCGTTGTTTTAGATAGGACACCATGTTCTGAGATAATATCCTTATTTGTAATAGTTGTTCTTTCATGTTTGGTTTTCATGTATTGTATAACCGCAATAATAATAGGGATGGGTAAACCAAACGAAAAAAGAACCTCCCCTATACTGATATCAATGATAACAAGGAACAAACATGCTGCACCACAATATATGTAGGTTCCTAAATCGATTTTTGGAGAAGGTGATCCTTCATAAATAATTTCTTTTTCCATAGTGAAAGTTAATTTAATGATACAAATATTTAATTACTCAATAAATATGCTATATATTTTGAATGCAAAGTTATAAAATATTTACCCTCTTGAAGAGGGATATATGTAGCCAAATCAACTACACTTTTGTAGCTTTCTGCGCTTCAAATAAGATAGTACTGGAGCATTCAAGAAGAAAGTTATGATGCAACAATTTTGAGATTCTGATCAGCAACTTCAGGTCGATGGTGTCTTTACTCAAAATTTTATAAACATTGGTTCGATCAGTGTGAATCGCCTTTGCGAACCAGGTCACAGTTCTGCCTTGCGCCTTTAACTCAGCTTTGATCATATTTCCAATGTGTATAGACTCCATTTGATTTAATTGCAAAAAAAAAGCGTGGAATTTGTTCCTTGCTTGAACGTCAGGGTTTCCACGCCCCACTCATCTAACAAGTTATTCCACGCCGTATCATTACGGCATTCATAACTAATCCTTGATGAGTTTTGTCCTCGTAGTGAGGACATTGTGGAAATTTGACGTTCAAGGATAGCCACAAACGCTATCTAATATGTTTTGGGTTTTAGTTGTTTTTTATTTGGTCTTGTTGGTTTTCGTTAATAACTCTTTTTATTGTCTTGTTTAGACGACAAAAATAAAAAAAAATCTTATATCAGTACGTTAAAATTCGTCATAGAAACAATCTTCCTCCCATTTCATTGGGTTTTTAGCCATATATTGAATCTGTCGCGTGTACATATAGTCAGGAAATAACACCCATTTTGGGTGTGATCATATCCTGTCAGGCGAATGGAACGATGATGGTGCATTTTCATGTTAAATCCGTATATTGTCACCGCAAATGAAAAAAATATTTCAATAAAAAAACGGGTGTGATCGATATTGTATCACGCCCGTTTTGGGATGGTGTAAGGGCAAATAATTATTCACCCCTACAGGTCAACGAATGATTTTATTTTTCTTCACTCAGCTTCTTGTATCCTTCGTATCTCAGCTTAGCGAATTGCTCGGTCTTGGCGAAGAGTTCCTTGGCTTCTTCGGGGAAGGTCTTCAGCAAGCTGTTGTAACGAACCTCGCCCATGATGAAGTTCTGGAATTCTGCCCAGTTGGGTTCCTTGCTGTCCAAGTGGAAACCGTTCTGGCCGGCCTCTTCCTCGGCGGGGTTGAAACGCCACAGGTGCCAGTAACCGCAATCAACGGCGAGCTTCTCTTCGAGCTGTGAGTGACCCATACCAATCTTGATACCGTGGTTGATACAGGGAGCATAGCAGATAATCAATGACGGTCCAGGATAAGCTTCAGCTTCCTTGATGGCCTTGAAGTACTGGGCCTGGCTGGCGCCCATAGCTACCTGTGCCACATATACATAGCCGTAGCTCTTGGCAATCATGCCGAGGTCTTTCTTGCGCACCTTCTTACCAGAAGCGGCAAATTTGGCGACAGCACCTGCGGGGGTAGCCTTGGAGGACTGTCCACCAGTGTTGGAGTAAACCTCGGTGTCGAGTACGAGTACATTCACGTCTTCGCCGCTGGCCAATACATGGTCCAAACCGCCGAAACCGATGTCGTATGCCCAACCGTCACCACCGAAGATCCACTGTGATTTCTTCACCAAGTGGTCTTTCAGGTCCACAATCTGCTTGCAGTAGTCGCAACCGCATTTTTCGCAAGCGGCCACAATCTTGTCGGCCAGCTCAGCGGTCTTGATACCACATTCGCGGTTGTCAATCCATTCCTGGAACATAGCTTTCAATTCAGTGCTGCAGCAGTCGCAGTTGGCGATAGCTTCCTTCATGATGCGTTCCACGCGGTCACGCATCTTGCGGGTAGCGGTAGCCATACCGAGACCGAATTCAGCGTTGTCTTCGAACAAACTGTTAGCCCATGCAACACCCTTGCCGCTGCGGTTGTTCTTGCAGTACGGAGTAGCGGGAGCTGAACCACCATAGATAGAGGAGCAACCTGTAGCGTTGGCCACAATCATTCTTTCGCCAAACAGCTGGGTGATAGTCTTGATATACGGAGTCTCACCGCAGCCTGCGCAAGCGCCTGAGAACTCAAACAGCGGCTGTGCGAACTGGCTGTTCTTCACGCTGGCGTATTTGTCGAGGAGGTTGTCTTTGTAAGTCACTTTCTTCTGGCCATACTCCCAGTTCTTGGCTTCGTCGAGCTGGCTTTCGAAAGGTTTCATCACCAATGCTTTTTCCTTGGCGGGACATACGTCGGCGCAGTTGCCGCAACCGGTGCAGTCCATTACGGAAACCTGCATGCGGAAATGCATACCGGCAAATTCCTTCGGAGCCTTGATGTCGATAGCAGCCATGCCCTTAGGAGCTTTCTTCAGCTCGGCATCGGTCATCACCACGGGACGGATGGCAGCGTGAGGACATACCAAGGAGCACTGGTTACACTGGATACAGTTGGCAGGATTCCATTCGGGAACCACGGTAGCCACACCACGTTTTTCATATGCGGTGGTACCAGCGGGGAATGTACCGTCAACGATTTCCTTGAAAGCGCTCACTGGCAGGTCGTTACCGCACTGAGCAACCATCGGACGCATCACTTTGTTGATGAATTCGGGATCGTTGTCGTTGTGTTCGAAAACGAAGTCGGTAGTGCAATCCAATTTAGCCCATTCAGCGGGGATGTCAACCTTGGTGATTTCACCGCCACGGTCAACAGCTGCATAGTTCATGTTCACGATATCTTCACCCTTCTTGCCGTATGATTTCACGATGAATTTCTTCATCTGCTGTACAGCGAGGTCGTAAGGAATAACGCCTGAAATCTTGAAGAATGCGCTTTGCAGAATGGTGTTGGTACGGTTGCCCAAACCGATCTCAGCGGCAATCTTGGTGGCGTCGATGATGTACATGTTGATGTTGTTGAGAGCCAAGTATTTCTTCACGAAATCGGGAAGATGTTTCTTGGTGTCGGCCACGTTCCACGGTGAGTTGTAGAGGAAAGTACCGTTTTTCTTCAGACCACGCAGACAGTCATATTTCTTCAGGTAAGAAGGAACATGAACGGCCACGAAGTCGGGAGTACCTACCAAGTAAGGAGCCAGGATGGGCTGGTCACCGAAACGGAGGTGTGAGCAGGTATAACCGCCTGACTTCTTGGAGTCGTAGTCGAAATAAGCCTGGCTGTATTTGTTGGTGTTGTCACCAATGATCTTGATGGAGTTCTTGTTAGCACCTACAGTACCGTCAGCGCCGAGGCCGTAGAATTTAGCTTCGAAAGTGCCCTTCGGCAGGATGGAGATTTCCTTGCCAACCTTGAGAGAACGGTGGGTAACATCGTCGTTGATACCCACGGTGAACTGGTTCATCGGCTTGGGAGCGGCGAGGTTCTTGTAAACTGCCAGAATCTGGGCAGGAGTGGTGTCTTTTGAAGAGAGACCGAAGCGGCCACCGATGATCATCGGTTTGTTCTCGGCCGGGATGTCTTTGCAGTTGGCGAATGCTTCAACCACATCCAGATACAGCGGATCGCCGTTTGCACCGGGTTCTTTCGTGCGGTCAAGGACGCAGATTCTCTTCACCGTTTCGGGAAGGACTTCGCCGAGGTATTTCACGCTGAAAGGACGATAGAGGTGAACGCTGACGAGACCGAGTTTCTTGCCTGCCTTGTTCTCCTTGTCGATGACGGTCTTGATAACGTCGGTGATGGAGCCCATAGCGATGATGATGTCGGTAGCGTCTTTAGCACCGTAGAAGGTGAACGGAGCATATTCACGACCCGTGATTTTGCTCAGTTTCTTCATGTATTTGGCCACGATGTCGGGAAGAGCATCGTAATATTTGTTCTGTAATTCTCTGGTCTGGAAGTAGATATCCGGATTCTGAGCGGTACCGCGGGTTACGGGGTGCTCGGGGTTCAGAGCGCGGTCACGGTATTCTTTCAGGGCTTTCCAGTTCACTAATTTCTGGATTTTATCCTGATCAGCGGCTTCCACTTTCTGGATTTCGTGAGAAGTACGGAAACCGTCGAAGAAGTGCAGGAAAGGAACGCGGCCTTCGATAGCTGCCAGGTGGGCAACAGGAGCCAGGTCCATGATTTCCTGAACGGATCCGGTAGCCAACATGGCGAAACCGGTCTGGCGGGCACTCATCACGTCGGCATGGTCACCGAAGATAGACAGTGCCTGAGCAGCCAAAGCACGTGCTGACACATGGAATACGCCGGGCAGCAATTCGCCGGCAATCTTGTACATGTTGGGGATCATCAGCAACAGACCCTGTGAAGCGGTGTAGGTGGTGGTCAGGGCACCAGCCTGCAGTGAACCGTGAACGGCACCGGCAGCACCGGCTTCTGATTGCATTTCGACCACTTTCACGGTCTCACCGAAAATGTTCTTTCTGCCGCCAGCACTCCACTCGTCGATGTACTCAGCCATCGGGGATGAGGGGGTGATAGGATAGATAGCGGCGACTTCGCTAAACATGTAGGCTACGTGCGCAGCCGCGCAGTTACCGTCGCATGTCATAAATTTTTTTTCTGCCATAGTTTTTTGGATGTTAAATATTTATGGATTAATATTTTGGTTGATTATTGATGAATTCGATTTTGTCGTTTATTTCTTGAAAAACAGTCATCACTCCAATCTCTCCAATAAGCGTGCAAAAGTACAAAAATTTCTTTTATATATTACATTAAAAGGAAAAAGTCCTTCACACTTTTCCCTATGATGGAAAAGTGTGCAAAAGATCAAGCCGACATGAATGCCGCCCGCTCTGTCCGTCCTCTGACAGCGGCGGCAAAAGTGAATTGGACGCTGACGCGCTTTTGCACGCCGCTGTAGGAGGCCGTCCATTCACACCGCTTCCGCACCGCATGTCGGCATTCCCTCCCACGGTCGTTTATGGCCCGCTTTGCCGCAAATGAACAACCCATGTGTCAACCACGCAGTGTGCCATGAATCAGCCCTGTGGCAATGGTGTAGCAAGCTGTAAGCCTGCAAGGAGCATAGCCTGTGTGGAATTTTGTCCACCTTTTGGCAGTAGATAGGTTTTTTCAGTTGTGCCGTTGACACATAAAGTTACAGCAAAATTGCGTTTTTCTCATTTTTTCTTCCAAATCCTTATGCGAAAATCCTTGAAAAAATCCTTTTTTCTTTTTCTTGTTTTCAAAATCTAAAAATGTAAAACACTGAAAATAAATATATTGTATATTATAGAAGAAAAATTTGCACCATAATGTTTTTGCATCAAAAAAAGTTGTATCTTTGCATCCTCAAAACAAACGAAGGTTCGGTAGTTCAGTTTGGTTAGAATGCCTGCCTGTCACGCAGGAGGTCGCGAGTTCGAGTCTCGTCCGGACCGCAAAACAAAGGCTGTCAGAGATGACAGCCTATTTTGTTATAACTGCTCCCTCTCTATGACTGCCTCTTCTCATGGAAGTCTTACAGAAAATTGAACCAGCTGTCTATAATCATTCAATATAATATTGGTTTTCAGTATGATTACCCATCCCAATTTCAAAATCAATCTAGGCCTCCATATCGTTTCTAAACGGAGCGATGGCTTTCATGAGCTGCAAACGGTGTTTTATCCGGTTCATACTTTATGCGATGATTTGGAAATCAACAGGATAGAGAAAGGAGTGAAGCTTACGGTGCAGAATGTGGACAATCTTTGCGCCGACGAGGACAATCTCTGTGTCAAAGCCTTCCGTTTGTTGCAGCGACAGTTTGATATTGATGGGGTGGATATCAAATTGACCAAGAATATTCCTTTCGGAGCTGGTTTGGGTGGCGGTTCTGCCGATGCGGCTTTTGCGCTGAAAATGTACAACGAGCTGTTTCAATTGCAACTCTCTTCAATGGAATTGCGGGATTTGGCCGCCCAGTTGGGTAGCGACACGGCGTTTTTCATTGAAAACCGTCCCGTTTATGCCACAGGCCGTGGCGAGATTATGACACCGTTGGATTTGGACTTGTCGGCCTACAAAATAGAGATGATCAAACCCAATTTTTCCATTTCCACCAAAGAGGCTTATGCCGGCGTGCATCCTCAGCAGCCCGCAATCAGTCTAAATGAACTGATAAAACGACCCATAACGGAATGGAAACATTGCATCCATAATGAGTTTGAAGATTCCTTATTCCCGAAATACCCTGCATTGCAGGAAATCAAGGACGACTTCTATGCTCGAGGTGCTGTTTACGCCTCAATGTCCGGCAGCGGCTCCGCAGTTTATGGGATTTTCAAGAAGTGAGTTGTGCGTGCGGAGGGGGGGAGTCTCGCACTTTGTGCTCGAGGGGAGTCTCATGCTGCGCATTCGAGGGGAGTGGACTTCGTCCAAAGGGGAGTTTTGTTTTATTCTGGGGTGAGTTTAGGGCTGTGCTTTCAGGTGGAGTCTCGCACTGCGTGCTCAAGGGGAGTGCAGCATTCGCTGCAAAGGGGAGTTTCGGGCTTCGCCCTCAAGGGGAGTTGTGCTTCGCACAAGGTGAGGGTAGTTTTATGTGGTGGATTTTGTTAGGTATTGTCGGTAATTGTTCAGAAGATAACTTGTATGCTTTATCTTTTTGAGTAATAGCTCTATTTGTGATATATCGCCATAATTCAAGTCTATGGCAATTTGCAACTGGCAATACATTTCCATTAAAGAACCGTATGCCATACTTATAAAGTGTGCTTGTTCTTTGGCTGATAGTCTACTTGTACCTTCCGCAATATTTGATGGGACTGAAATGCTAGCTCTACGGAGTTGGTCAATTAAACCATATTTTTCTTCAAGAGGGAAAGTTTTAAGTATCTTATAAACCTCCACAGCTAAATGTTTAGATTCTTTCCAAACTTCTAAATTTTCAAACCTATAGCGATATTCCATTGTTATAATTGCAGTTTAAATTAATTATGCAAAAATAAACAAATTTATAATATAAAAACTATATTTGAAATTTTTGTTTGAAAAAAATACTCTAACAAATCCCCCTAAACATTAAAAACTCCCCTCAAACACGCAGTGCGAGACTCCCCTTTGGACGAAATCCACTCCCCTTGAATGCGCAGCATGAGACTCCCCCTGAGGGCGCAGCCCAAAACTCCCCGTGTATCATAAGCCACACCTTATTCGAAAGTATAGTATAAGACTCCCCTCGAGCACGCAGTGCGAGACTCCCCTTTGGACGGAGTCCACTCCCCTTGAGCGAAGCGAAACTCCCCCCCCTTAACTCCTTTTCTCCCACAAGCAAATCACCTTATACACCAGCACCGCGGCGAGCACATCCGATGATTTGTCATGCGGCTGGGGACAGAGTTCTACCACATCGAAACCGACAATCTTCTTCGAGGCAAAGAGTTTTTCCAGGAAAGAAATCAGGGTGTACCATGACAGGCCGCCTGGCAGCGGAGTGCCTGTGGAGGGCAATACCGACGGGTCTAAACCGTCCAGGTCGATGGTGAGATACACATGGTCGGTGAGGCGGTCAATGGCCTGCTGCATCCAGTCGCTGTTGTCGTACATCTTGTGGGCATAGAAGATGTTCTCTTTCACGATGTTATGCATTTCTTCCGTGCACACATTGCGGATACCCACCTGCACCACACGGGCATAATCCTGGGCTCTGCGCATTACACAGGCATGGTTGTATATCGAGCCGTGATACTCGTCGCGTAGGTCGGCGTGCGCATCCACTTGCAAAACCGACAAATCCGGATATTTTTCACTGAAGGCTTTGATGGAACCGACTGATACAGAGTGTTCCCCGCCCAACAGGCCGATGCGTTTCTGCTTGTCCATAAAGTGCTTTACCCTCAAATATACTGATTCCACCATTTTGTCCGGTGTGCTGAAGTCATAGCCGTGGCGGTCGGTGTAGATGCCGGCGGTATAGGGCTCCATCTCGAACTGCACATCGTACAGCTCAATGCTGTCGGAGGCGTCGATAATGGCTTGCGGTCCTTTGTCAGCACCTTTCACGAAAGTGCTGGTGCCGTCGTAGGCAACGGGCAAGAGGGTATATTTTGCGTTTTCCAAGCGAGCATATTGCTCGTCCATGTCCAAGAAGTATTCCATTTTTTTCAGATTAGTATTGTCTTGATAAATGTCTTTTTCGTATCAATTTGCACAAACGAAGATTACGGCTTTGAAGAGGTCGAATTTCAGTAACCCCGCCCGTAAGTGGGGGGTTATTGAACAGTAACTTGAATGCCTTCGCTGTGCGAGGTGAATTCAGGCGCATACATGCACTGGATGGTGGTGATGCCGTTACTGTAAGTTCCTGCCATCGTAGCCATCAGCGTGTATTCGAACACGTAGGTGCCCTTGGGCAGGTAGTCGATGAAGAAGTTGGTGGCGGCATCGCCGGTGGCCTCGTAATACCACAGCCCGCCTTGGCGTTTGTATTGCGAAAGCACATTCACGGGCTCGAAAGCGGAGGCGCGCAAGTCTTTCAGGTGGACATATTCCATGTCGCGGTCACAGCGGATTTCGGTGCGCACCCGCACTTTGTCCCCGACTTTTAGCGGTGAGTTTTCGGTAATGGGTACCAGCACTTCGCCGCGGTCTCCGATTTCTACCTTGTAGAGTCTCTTTTGAATGCTGAAGTTTTGGTCGTCGCTGTGGGAGATCTTGTCCAGATTTTCCAAATACTGCCAGTACAATCCTCCCCAGGCGGGACCGTCGCTGCTCTTTTCAATCTTGATGGTGGCCATGTCTTCCGTCACTTCGCTGCCTTTCCATGCTTTTTTGATATAGCCGGTACCGGCTTCCGCCTCCATGCTCTTGTCGCCTTCGGTGTAGCTCCAGTTACCCATGGTCAGCTTCACCCCGTTGGTGTTCTCCAATTGTGTATTGTTGAGCAGCAGGGCGTAAACAGCTTCCGTGGTGGACTTGGTGGTGGGCCAGTTCTGCGTTTGTTTTTGCTTGAGCAACCACAGCTGCATCTGCTCCACGGATTTCTGGTCTTTGGTGATGGTGTTGAACGCCTCGATCAACATGGCCTGACGCTCAATAGGAGCTTCGTACCAGAAGTAGCCATAGCCTTCTTTTTTCCAGAACATGCCCATTTCTTCAGAATATTGTGCTCTCGACTTGATGTTTGCCACAATTTCCTGGGCCAGCTGGGTATCGCCGTTGCGATAACAAATCAAAGCCGTCATGGCTTGGGTATAAATGGATTGCTTTTTCCAGTTCTTTTTCAGGTTGGCATAATAATAATTGTAGGCTTCGCTGTTGGTAATGCTGACTTTCTGTTTCAGGAAGAAACTGCGGGCATACAGGTAGTGGATGTCCGTTACGTCGTAGTCTGCTTTCTTGCCTCTGTACCACTTGTCATAGATTTCTCGGGCTTTGTTGTCGATGAAGTTAACCGCTTTTCTGATGACCTGATCACTCATAGGATTCTGAACACCAAGCACTTGCAGGTGACCGCAGCCAGCTACAATGTGTTGCGTGATGTAGCGACTGCTCTCGTGGCTGCCGAACCACGACCAGCCACCATCATTGTTCTGGGCTTTCTCCAATTTGGTCACAGCGGCCTTGTTCTCTTTGGCCATGCGGTGCAGGTCGAACAGTAGTGCGATGTTCTGTTTCCGCATCGACTCGTTCTGGGCATCCAGCACCCATGGGGTTTCTTCCAGAATGACGGATTTCAGTTCCTGATTCTTCTCCAACTGCGAGCAAAAAGCATCGGGCGATTCGTTCAGCCAGCTGTCGAATACCTTTTTGATGCGGGGATGCGAGTTGACGAGGTGAGATGCCAAAGTGTTGGCATACAAACGGCTGAAAACCTGTTCGTTGCACTCGTAAGGATATTCCATCAGATAGGGCAGGGCCTGAATAGCATACCAGATGGGGTTGGGAGTGAATTCCAAGGTATAGGATTGGGTACTCAAAGTGGAGTTAGCGATGCCGAAATTGTTTTTCAATTTATTGAAAGTGAATGTTTTGCTTCCTTTTCCTGAAATATGAAGCGGCAGACTCTCGGTCACTAAAATGCGGTTGGTTAGAATGGGCAGGGTGGCTTCCTCTCCGTCGGCATACGCGGGACTCTGGTCGTTTTGCGCTTCTATGCGGTAGGTCACCGCACCCAAATCTTTGGGAACCGTCAGGGTGAAATGCACTTCCTTGCTTTGTCCCGCCTCAACGGTGAAACTCTGGGTGGAGATGCCGTTAGTCAAATCTAATTTTTCTCCGTTGAAAGGATTGGTCAGGGTCAGTTTTACCTGTCCGCTTTGTTGTTCCTCGCCCATATTGACCACCTTGGCGGACAAAACCACTAAGTCGCCTTCCCGCAGGAATCTCGGCATATTGGGCACTACCATCAGCGGTTTCTGGGTCTGCACAAATTTCTCGAAATAGCCGCTCATCAGCTCGTTGTTATGGGCAAAGCCTTGCAGTTTCCAACGGGTGAGCGATTCGGGTATGGTGAAGGATACCAGCACATTACCCTCTTTGTCCGTTTGCAGATGCGGGAAGAAAAATGCGGTTTCGTTGAAATTGGTGCGGATTTGAAGGTCTTCTTTTGGCTCCCCATTCTCAGTTTCAGCGAGAGCAGCTTCTGTATTATCTGGATTCCATTGAAGTGTAAGATGGTCAATATATCCTACTTCGTCTGCCATAAATTGTGGTTCTTCTGCTTCATCAAATTCAGCAGCTAAATCCATTTCCACGCTTTCTTCCACAACCGCATTAGTGGTATAGGCACCAGCAGCCTTGCTCATCATCAGGCGATTTCTACGCCAGCTGTTGATTTCCCATAACAGCTGCGGATAGTTTCGGCTGATAAAATCATAGGAGGTTTTTTGTAAATTCCGGTAATAGCTGTTTCCAATGTTTGAAGAGAAACGGAAAGAATAATTGTAAGAAGGTTTGCTGGTATTGAAAATACTTGATATCCATCTATTTGGCGAGGCTAAAGCGTCTAAAGAAGCGTCATACATAGAGCAGAGCAATTCCGCTGCCACCTTGTCACCGTTTTTGTCCTTCAGCCGAATCTGGTATTGTTCCTGACTGCCCGGCAGAGTTTTGTCGCGGAAAGTCAGAAAGTCGAAATCAATTTTTTTGTGACTGAATGGAATATTGAAATTTAAGCTTTTTTCATACGGTTTGTTGTTTTGTGCGGTGAAGGCATGGACAACCACATGACCGAGGTCTTCTTCGGTCACAGTATAGCTGAAATCGGCCTTGCCTTGGTTGAGTTTCACCCATTTTGACTCTACTAATTTATCATTGGAGATGATTTCGCATAGTACCATGGCATTTTTCAGGTAACTTCCCAAGGTGAAATGAATGGTTTCGCCAACCTCTACAGTGTTTTTATGGGATGATGTCAGCCAAATAGCTTCGTAATTCGCACATTTTTTACTTTTTTCGTCGTAAATCAATACAAAATACTCTTCTTGGATCTGATTATTGTCTTTATCGTAAGTGCTTAAGCTGATTTTGTAATAAGCTTCCTGAAGATTTTTCATATCCTGAATGATGAAAGGATTTTGGCCATCGGTCACAAAATCGCCGTGTTTAACAGTTTTAAGGACTTTCCAATTGCTCTTTTGAGCCTCGTTTTGGAAGTCCAGATAGCGTAGTTTCTGTATCATCTGGGCAGAATCCGACAGATAATAATTGGCATCTTTGCAGCTGTATTTGTAATTTTCAGGAGTTTGTATGGCTTCGATGCGGTAATGGATTGTGCCTTTTTGGGCCTCACCAGCCAAGTTGGCGATTTTTACGGGGAACTGGTTTTTCCCGTTCAAGGCAATGCTTTCAGGGAATTCTGCATTGATCAGCAGTCCGATTTTGCTCACCAAGACTCGGGTGGAGCCGCTGTGGGTTTCGCCTGTGATATCGGTCACATCCACACTGATTTCGTACGTGTAGAGCGGGTTGTAGCGTTGTGACTCCAAGTCGGGTTGGGCGATGAAATCGATGTGGAAATTGCCCTCATTGTCGCTGGTCGTCTCGCCATGGGCTATTTCCTGGGATTTTCCCACGGGTTGCCACCACCACCAACGCCACCAAGGGAAGGAGGCCTTGCGCACCACATGGTATTTCACTGTTGCCCCGCCAATGCCATAGCCAGCGTAGGCTTTCACATGGCCGTCCACGCTTACATTTTGCCCGATTTTGAACTCTTCGGTGGGTTGGTCCATGGTGATTTCGAAGGTGGGGCGCTTGTATTCTTCTACCGAAAAATAATGGTTAGCTATGTGTTTTGATTCCAATTTAATCTGAAGACGAAAATTCCCTGTTAAACCTTGGCTTGGAAGTACAAAACTTCCTGACACAGAACCATATTCATTTGATATAAGTTGTTGTTCGGAAACCTTTTGATAATTGGCATCGTAAAGTTCAACGGTAATTTTCTGCCCATTGCCAGTGTTTTGGTGGAGTATGGTGTTTCCTGTGCTCGTTGTTTCCACCAAAATCGTCTTGAAATAGACCGTTTGTCCAGGTCTATATATGCTTCGGTCTGTGAATGTATAGGCATTTTCAGAGATATTGGCCTCAGGATTTTCATGGTATCTACCCCAATATTTACGTTTGATAATTTGATATTTATCCTGATTCCAAGTGGCATAAGCAGCAAATGTATAGGTGTTATTAGCTATGTCACAGGTGCATTTTCCGTCTGCATCGCAACTGAGTGTCGTGGTTTTGGAAGTTTTTTTGGCGTTGTAATCTGGATAGAAACTGATGCAGACTTCCGCTCCTTTGAGAGGGTGGCCTGTGGTGCGGTCGAACACGAAAAACTCTAATTTTTTGTCATTTTGCCGGTATTGTGCGTCAATATTGGTTACATACAAAGTATAAAAAGAATAACCTTTGTGGTTTTCGTTGGTGAGGGGGGCATCGGAAGCTAATAACACATAAAAGCCTGCGTCTAAAGAGGGTAGCAGAAAATGTCCGCTGACACTACGGTAGTCTTTTTCATTAGGAGCATTGAGTTTTGTCTCATAGACTTTTTTCTGCTGTATCAGCCAAGCGTATAATTTCGTGTTATCCGTGCTTCTTTTCAGCTCATATTCTTCTTCTTTACATGAAATAATGCGAAAATATAGATTCTCGCAATTCTTATAAGAAAAAGTGATGAGGTTGGCTTGGTTAGCGGGAATGATATTATTGCTACTGAATTTCACTACGGAGCTTTTGATGACATCGATAGTGGCCTTGGCATTATGGGCTTCTATGGATTTCGGCGCCACCGCAATGGTCTTGTTGAACCAGTCTATGGCATTCACATAATAGTTTTTGTACTCGGGACGGGTGTTTTTGTCGTATTGATCAGCTCTGTTATCATAGAAAACTCCCAATGCAAAACTGACCATTTCATATCCTTCTTTGCCCTGATATTGTTTTTCCATGCTGGTGAGTGCGGCTAACTGCAATGCTGAGGCATTATCTAAATTGCTGTGTGTGCCCAAATACTCGAAACGACGCAAGGTGGCGTCTAACAAGGCTCTGCTGTCAGGTTCGTTCAGGTGCAAAAGGGTCAACTCTTGCAGGGTGTAAAGAGTGAGATAGGAAAATGACAATTCGTCCGTAGCGGGAATATCAATATTGGCAAATTGTTGAGGTTCAGCCCAGTATCGCTCATCATTCACATCAAAAGGAATCTCAGGTATCGGCAGTTCATAAATTTCATTCCGCAGGAAATCCAAAAAACGGAAGGCTAAAAAGTCGTACAAAGTGGGGCGGTAGGCTTCCGAAGTCACCGAATCTAACAAGACAGCGTACTCTTTGATGGGGATTTTGCTGAGTGCTTCTTTGTTCTCGATAGAAAGCAGATAATGTTTGATGATTTCCTTCGCGAATCGTTGCGCATCCCAGGTGTTGAAATCAGCGGCGGCATTGGCCTCCTCGTCGGCAAGGGCAGTGCGATCCATGATTCGCCAGCGGTTCTGCTGATAGTAAGTCGATAGCAGCTGGGCCATGCAACTTTGCCAAATCGCCACATTGGCAGGATTACTCCTTTGTTGTTCAATCTGCTGATTGATAGATTGATAAATAGTGTCAAAGGCGTTGTCATACTGCTGCATTTGTTTTTCATACAGTTTCAGCTGCCGCTGGATATCTTTGGGGCTTTGTTGTGCAAAAGTTACCATGTTGCAAAAGAAAAAAAGTGAAACGATAAGCGTGGTTCTTTTCATATCTTATAAATTTCTATATGAACGTGCAAATTTACAAAATAGTTTGGATTGTTGATATTTTTACAAGTTTAAACCACTAAGTGCCGAAGGCACGATATTTTAGTAACCCCGCACGCAGCGCAGCGTAGTGTGGGGTAGAAGGGAAATGAGTGCCATCGCAGTATCATAGTAATCCCGCACGCAGCGCAGCGTAGTGTGGGGTAGAAGGGAAATGAGTGCCATCGCAGTATCATAGTAACCCCGCACGCAGCGCAGCGTAGTGTGGGGTAGGGAGAAAAATGTCATATCTCTGCATGCTGGAAGTACGCTACATCTTATGTGTCAGAAAATCAGTGAGAAAAAATAAAAATAAAAAAATGAGGAAAAATCAAAGTTTATTACAATATTTTTTGTATTTTTGCCGTTAGAAATATAAGAATCAAAAAATATACAGTCATGATTGAGAAAAAGTCAGACAAAGGTAACCTGGAAAAGAGAAAATTATCCTTTCTCTTGATTGGTTTTGCCGCCGTCCTCGCGCTTACTTATGTAAGTTTCGAGTTGTTCGCCTCCCGTGACAAAGGTACGGTGATGGCTATTGACGATGACGAATTCATCGAAGTGATGGATGAAGACGTTATCGCAACCGACCAAACCCCTCCCCCGCCACCACCACCAGTGGCTCAGCAGCAGGAAGTGGTCTTGAATATTGTGGATAACAATATCAAGGTCAATACCGACTTCGACTTTAGTCAGGATTTCGACGAGGATGCCGAAGTTGAAGAGTATGTTCCGATTGATATCGTGGAAGAAGAGGCAGAAGAAGCACCTCCTGTTCGTTTCGCAGAAGAAATGCCTGAGTATGTTGGTGGCATGGAAGCCATGTATGCCTTCCTCAAGAACGAGTTACAATATCCTGAAGCTGCCCGTAACAATGGTATCCAGGGTACAGTCTTGTTGGAGTTTGTGGTGGAAAGAGACGGAAGTGTTAGTAATGTGAAACCCTTGGTTTCTCTCTTCCCTGAATGCGACGCTGAAGCTATCCGCGTGGTGAAGAAGATGCCGAAATGGAAACCCGGCAAGCAGATGGGTAAGCCCGTTAGATGCTACTTCAACCTTCCTATCCGTTTCACTTTACAGTAAACACAATTTGGTCAATAAACATAAAAGAGACTTCTTGCAGGTCTCTTTTTTTTTCAAAAATCAGAGGTTGACGAATTTACAAAATACCATTATGTGATTAGTAGAGACGTGCCATGGCGCGTCTCTACGTTCAAGAAATCATTATTCACTACATGAAAACAAAAAACATCTTTTTTCTGATTATCTTTTCGCTCTTGTTGTTCCAACTGCCGGCACAAGAACCCGCTACTTGTTTTCGTATCCAGCTGAAGGACAAAAATTTGAGCCCCTACTCAGTAACACGCCCGGAGGAGTTTTTGTCGCCACGCGCCATCAATAATAAGGCAAGATACAATATTCCTATTACAATCGAGGATATTCCCGTAAATCCTCAGTATAAACAGCAAATATGCGCTATTAATGCTTCCATCCGGATACTTTCCGAATCCAAATGGCAGAATACCGTGGTGATTTATTGCCCCGACTCATTGGCCCTGGAAGCGGTGAAAGTTTTGCCTTTTACCGATACTACAGTGATACCTGTCGCTTCCTATAATTTAACCCCATCTCAAGAGGAAAAAGAAATTGTTCCGAATAACAATAATGATTTGTTACAGAATGATTTATATTTTGACTCTTTGTTTGATTATGGTCCAGCATGGGCACAGATAGCCTTCCATAATGGTCATCGCTTGCATGAACTTGGTTATTATGGGGATGATATGCTGATAGTGGTGTTGGATGGTGGTTGGGAGGGGTTCAATCACATTCCTTATTTCCAAATTATGTATGAAAACGGGCAACTGCTCGGCACCCGTGATCTGATTCCCGACCATGATAATATATATGATGGGGGATCTCATGGTACCAAGGTGACATCAATCATGGCAACCGCCGCCGATGGAGAATATATTGGAGCGGCTCCCCATGCCCGGTATTATTTGATTCTGTCTGAAAATCCTTTTAACGAAGAACTGATAGAAGAGGATTTCTGGGCTCAGGGAATTGAAATCGCGGATAGCTTGGGTGCGGATGTGGTAAATTCCTCGCTGGGTTATTCTACCTTTCCAGAGTTTCATCAGGGAGATTTTACGTATGAGTCCTGCGATGGCGTGGCCAGTATTGCTTCCCGAAATGCCAGTTTGGCTTGCCAAAAGGGAATTGCGGTATGTGTTTCCGCGGGTAATGAGGGCAATAATTCGTGGCATTACATCACCCATCCCGCCGATGCTTTTGATGTGCTTTGTGTAGGGGCTGCCCGTGCTATCGACAGTGCGATGGCTTATTTTTCCTCGTATGGTCCCAGTGCTGATGGCCGTGTTAAACCGGATGTGGTGAGCGTGGGCTGGGATACCTTTGTGGTGAATACAGACGGTAGTGTCTATTCGGGTAATGGAACAAGTTTCGCAAGTCCAGTTATGGCCGGCTTGACGGCTTGCCTGCGACAGGCCTTGCCTCAGAAAAACGCCATAGAAATTATGGATATTATCCGTCAACATGGACACCAGTATAACACTCCGGACTCCATTATGGGCTATGGTATCCCCGATATGTATCAAGCTTATCTTGATAATGCATTGGTGCAAGTGGAGCCTGTCAAGGTCCAAAATAAGTTCACGGTCTATCCGAATCCATGTACAGATAGATTGGTAATACCTAATCCCGAATATACTATTCGCAAAATAGAAGTATATGATGTGAGTGGAAAATTGATATATCATTTCGACAATTGCGGAAGAGCTTTGATCCAGATGCCTGTCAGTCAGCTGATAGATGGTTTTTATATCGTCAGAATCCATTCATCGAACGGTATCGAAACCACGAAAATCATCAAGCGCTAAATGGAAAAAAATCCGTAATTTTGCACTCCAAAATTTTGACTATGCTTAAAATTGAAAATTTACATGTTTCCATTAAAGGAAAAGAAATATTGAAAGGCGTTAATCTGGAAATCAATCCGGGTGAGGTTCATGCTATTATGGGACCGAATGGTACAGGAAAAAGTACCTTGGCATCAGTGATTGCCGGCAAGGAGATTTTTGAGGTTACCGAAGGAAGTATTACTTATAAAGGAAAAAACTTGCTGGAAATGCCGGTGGAACAGCGTGCCCGCGAGGGTATCTTCATCGGTTTCCAATATCCAGTGGAGATTCCAGGGGTGAGTATTTCCAATTTTATGCGTACCGCCCTGAATGAAATCCGCCAATATCGAGGACAAGAAGCTTTGTCAGGTGCACAATTCCTCAAACTGATGGAGGAAAAGAAAAAGGTGGTGGAATTGACCGCCAAACTGAGCAATCGTTCAGTAAACGAAGGTTTCTCCGGCGGTGAAAAAAAGAAAAACGAGATTTTCCAAATGGCAATGCTCGAACCCACCTTGGCCATCTTGGACGAAACAGATTCGGGTCTGGATATCGATGCTTTGCGTATCGTTGCCAATGGCGTTAACCAACTGAAAACCAAGGATAACGCTACAGTTGTCATTACCCATTATCAGCGTTTGCTGGACTATATCGTGCCAGATATTGTACATATTTTATTTGATGGTAAAATTGTGAAATCCGGTCCGAAAGAATTGGCTAAAGAATTGGAAATCAGGGGATACGAGTGGATTAAAGAAGAGTATAACGCAGGCAAACTGAACTAATATGGAGAAGTTTATTCAATATTTGCAACAGACGTTTGCCGAAGTGAAGTCAAAACTGCCCGATGACGAACAGTCAAGGGTTTCCGCTATGCGGGAAAAGGCATTAAACCAAATCATCTCAGAAGGACTTCCCAATTCAAAAGATGAGTTATGGCGCCATTTTCCTATCGAGAAACAGATCTCCTCTTCCTACGATATCCAATTGGAAGCAAATCCATATCAACCTGTAGAACAGTATTTTAAATGCAATGTTAGTGATATAAACACGGACATGTTCACGATGCTGAACGGTTGGTATGTTCATAAAAACGCTCCCTTGACCACCTTCCCCAATGGGGTGATTGTGGGCAGTCTCATGGCGGCTGTGGATCAGTATCCTGATTTGGTACTGTCGCATCTGGCTAAATTTTATTCAGACAAGGCCGACAAGTTTGTACGTCTCAACGAACTTCTGTTCAATGACGGTTTCTTTGTCTATGTGCCAGACCATGTTTCGGTGGAAAAACCGATGCAATTCGTTTCTATTGTCAATAGTCAGCAGAAACTGATGATAAATAACCACAACTTGGTGATTTTAGGTAAGCATGCATCCCTGTCATTGGTACAGTGCGACGACTCCTTGCAACATGACCTGAGTTTTACCAATAATGTGAGTGAGATAATGCTGGAAGAGGGTGCCCATTTGAATTTTTATAAAATGGAGAATAAAGATGCACAGACTATGGAGCTGAATCATATTTTTGTGCATCAGAAAACTTATTCCACCTTCTTTTCCAACGCCATCACCTTCAATGCGGGATTTTTACGCAATATGATTCATGTGGATTTGACAGAGCCGTTTGCGGATGCCAAATTATATGGTTTGTATTTGGTTGATAAAAAGCAATTTGTTGACAATCAGGTGTATGTAAACCATGCGGTGCCGGATTGCACAAGTTATCAGTTGTACAAAGGTATTGCTGATGATGAGTCTCGTGCGAACTTCAACGGGCATATTATTGTCAGATCGCAGGCTCAGCGCACTTCCGCTTATCAGACTAACAAAAATATAGCTTTGACGGATGAGGCGAGAATCACGACCAAGCCGTTCCTGGAGATTTATGCCGATGATGTAAAGTGCAGTCATGGTGCCACCATTGGCCAGTTGGATGAGGAAGCTTTATTCTACCTGAAATCCAGAGGTATTTGCGAACGCAATGCCCGGGCTCTGTTGATGTATGCATTTGCTAATGAGGTGGTTAACTTTGTGGAAATCGATTCTTTGCGTGAGCGTTTGTTGGATATGACCCAAAAACGTCTTAGCGGCGAACTGTCCGCTTGCAGTCATTGTGCGTTCCCCTGTGGCGAGGCGAAAAGCTTCTCGTTTAAGATAGATCTGAGCAAAATATAATTTTAATTAGCAAATTAGCAAATTGGTTAATTAGCAAATGAAATTTAAATTCCCCTTCTATTAGGGTTGACGAAGGAGCGAGTGCAGAAACAAAGCTTGCTTTGGCTATGCCGAGCGAGGAGGAGAACGGGGGCGAAGCCCCAACAGGTGCCCGAAGGGCGGGGTAGTATAACTTGAATTCTGAACTTTGAATTCTATTCAAGCTCAAAGCAGTGAAATGTAAGCATGAATATAGAACTTTTGTGTATTGGCAAGGAAAATGCGGATGCTTTCGAGGAAGCATTGGGTCAGTACATCAAAAAAATCAAGCTGTATAACAACTTTGACATGGCGGTTATTCCCTATCTGAAAAACACCAAATCCATGTCATTTGAGGAACAGAAACGGAAAGAAGGCGAGCTGTTGCTCAAAAAAATATCTCCTTCAGATTGTGTTGTACTCCTGGATGAACGAGGAAAGGAAATCTCATCGGTGGAATTCGCCAATTTTTTACAGCAAAAAATGAACAGCGGAATCAAAAAACTGGTCTTCGTCATAGGCGGCGCATACGGTTTTTCGGAGGCGGTGTACCAGCGTCAAAATGCTAAAATTTCATTGTCGAAACTTACTTTTCCGCACTTGATGACACGCCTTATTTTTACGGAACAGCTCTATCGAGCGTTCACTATTTTACACAATGAGCCCTATCATCATGATTAAAAGTTAGTTATTTTTTTGTGCAAACGTGCATAGTATGGATTTTTTTTGTATTTTTGCCACCTAATATAGAAATATAATGCAAATAAAATACATAGCTATGAAAAAATCTATTCTTTTATTCATTCTGGTTTCTTTATTTTCTTTTTCGTTTGCCACAAAGCCAGTTGTGTCTGTAAACGAAGCCAAGCAAACAGCGACCAATTTCTTAGTCGAACAATGCTATATTAATGCCGCCAGCATTAATTTGACTTTGAAACATACGGAAACCGACGAGAATGGTGAACCTTTGTTCTATCGCTTTCAATTGAACAATCAGGGTTTTGTGATTGTTTCCGCTACAGAACTTTACTATCCTGTGGTAGCTTTCTCGTATGAGTCAAATTATGAAAATTGCAAAGAAAATGCAGCTTTCTGTGACGGCTATAAGAAAGACATTCAGCAAGCTAAAACAGCTCAAATGCCTGTCAACGCTGCTGCTACCAAAGCATGGAACCGTTACAATACGTCAAACTTCTCTAAAAGCAAGGATGCGACTGTTAACGAGTGCCAGCCTCTTTTGACCACCAGCTGGGGCCAGAAACAATATTACAATCAATATTGCCCATTTGATGGTCATGCCGATGCTAACAGTCAGGATTATCGTACAACTGTTGGTAATGCTGCTGTAGCTATGGCTTCAATCATCAATTATTACCGCTATCCTACCCAAGGTTCTGGTGGTGTAAGTTATATTTCCTATATTGATTGGGGTGCATTCCAGGAAACTTATCCTCGTATATTTGTGAACCTCAATAATGTGGAATATAATTATGATGCTATGACTTCAGCCATTAGCAACTATAATGGTGAAGTCGCAAAATTGTTGTTCCATACAGGTGCTACCGCATTGACCGATTATAGCGCAGAAAGAAATTTCAACAATAAAACCAAAACAGAACCTATAAACGCATTTAATGCCTTGAAACAATATTGGGGTTTTTCCAATGATGCTCAAATGACATTTAGACCCACAGAAATTCAAGATGATAGCGTTTGGATGGCTGATTATGTGATTTCAGAATTGAAAGAAAGACGTCCGGTGTTCTATTCCGCATACAAAGAACCCGAATTGTTGAATAATATGTGCATGGTGGTGGATGGTTATAAATATATGACCGGTACTGGTTCAAATGGAAATTTATTCCTCCATGTGAACCTTTCTCCTACCACAACCGGTAACGAAATGAAAAAAGCATATTACATGTATCCGAGTAATAACTTCTCATACAAATCTGGCGAAAGTGTAATCAGATATCTGCAACCGGATGCTGAAAATATCGAAAAACCTATTGTTAGTGAAAGTGAAGTCACTGCAAAGGCTGGTACTATTTGTGATGGTGCTGGTAATATGAAATACCAAAGCAATTCTAACAGACAATGGCTGATTGCTGCTCCGAATGCCAGCAGCTATACCTTTACCTTCAAACGTTTGAATACAGAAGCAAATAATGACGTTATTTCTATCTATTCAGGTGAAGAAGTCAATGCTGCTAATTTGATTCAGTCATTCTCTGGTCAGTACCTCACCGCAGCTGCTACCGACCAAACCCAAGGTTCTTCTCAACAGGTTACTTTTGATATGCCTGCATTGCCCAATGCATTTACAGTAAATTCTGATAAGGTGTTAGTAACCTTTACTTCTAATGATACTATTGAAGATTATGGTTTTGTATTGGAATATGCAGCCACATACGACCAAAGTGATCTTTCAGTATGTGCCCCGAGCCAGAGCTTGACCAATTATCATTATGTGTTGGTTGACAAAAATCAACCTGTTATTGCTGACACGGATCCTAATGCCGAGGAAGCTATTAACGGTATCACTAGCGATGATGAACCATACGCAGCAAATACTATTTGTTCATGGACAATTAAAACAGTGGACGCAGTGGGTTATTATATTGACTTCTCAAAATTTGACCTGAAATATGGCGATTTTATTGAAATCACCACTATTGAAACCAATCCCGAATTACTGTACAAATTTGACGTATTCAATTGGCCAGGTGTTGGTGGTTATAGCGTGGATGCTAGCAAGATGAGAGTAAGATTCGTTACCGACCACTGGATGGAAGGCGATGGTTTCGAATTGGAATACTGGACCATCTTGGGTATCAACCAGGAAAGCGGTCTTTCAGATATCAATATCTATCCTAACCCCGCTACCAATTTCTTGAATGTTGACCTGACTGGCGATGCTCAGAAAATCAGCATGAACGTAGTGGATATGAGCGGTAAGATCTTGTACAATGACGAAATCAACCACAATGGCGGTTCACAGATTTACAAAGTTCCTGTTTCAAATCTGGCCAGCGGAATTTATTTCCTGCACCTGAATACCCCTACAGGAAAAACTATCCAGAAATTCATTGTGAAATAGTTTCGGAATACCTATTTGAAAGTATATATTTTGTAGAGACGTGCCATGGCACGTCTCTACTTATTTTAAATGAAATAATAGGGGAAAGAAGAGGTGCTCTATTTAGATAATAATATTAGCGCATATCTCTTCAAATTCTTGTACGCTCAACTGTTCAGGACGCTTGCCAAAGATGGTGTTTTGCCTGTATTCCTCTAGAAAGTCAAACTGGCCTAACGAGTTGCGTAAAGTCTTTCTGCGCTGGTTGAAGGCTGTCTTCACCACCTGCTTGAATAACTTCTCAGAACAGTGTAATTTCTTTTCCGGATTTCTGATCAAACGTATTACCGCTGACTTGACTTTAGGAGGCGGAAAGAATTGTTGCTCATCTACTGTGAACAAATATTCTATATCATAAAACGCTTGCAATAAAACACTTATAATACCATATTGCTTGTGGCCCGGTGCAGCAGCCACACGTTCGGCTACCTCTTTTTGGAACATACCCACCACTTCGTTGACTAAATCTTTGTAATCCAGTACTTTGAATAGTATCTGGGAGGATATGTTATAGGGAAAATTGCCAATGATGGTCAAACTATTGGAAAATATCGTATCCAAATTCAGGCGCAGAAAGTCTTGAGACAAGATATTGCCCTGTAAATCCGGATAGTGTTGCTCCAGATAGTCAACAGATTCACGGTCTATTTCCACCACTTTGAAATGCGGATAATGATGGTTGATCAGGTATTTTGTCAGCACACCCATGCCAGGACCGATTTCAAGGACGTTTTCGGGCGCTGTGGAAATGCTTTCCGCAATTTGCCGAGCAATATCCTCGTTCTGCAAAAAGTGCTGTCCTAAGTTCTTTTTGGGTTTGACAAGAGGCATGGCAAAGACTAATTATCACCACGCAGGGCTCTATACCGACTGCGGGCGTCGTTGACATATAAACTGGATGGAAAATCTCGCATCAGCTTGCGATAACAGTCCATGGCCTTGTTGGGATCATGAATATAATATTCGTATAAATCTCCCAATTTGAAGAGGGCATCATCAGCCAGTAGTTCTGTATAGTGGGATTCTTCAATTTTACGCAGCAATTGTTCTGCGGTCAGATAATCTTTCTTTTTAATCAGAATAAGCGCTTTCTGATAAAGAGCATCATCTACCAAAGTGCCAAAGGGCGACAGGGTGATAACAGAATCGAACATGGTATAAGCCTCGTCAACTTTGTTCTGGAACAGCAGATAATCGGCTTTAGCATAGTATTGCAAGGGAATATTGACTTTTTGTCCGGAAAAAAGCAGAGTGTCTTCCTCTTCACCATCCTCCTCCTCTTCGTCTTCTTCCTCATTATCCGAAATCAGCAATGAGAAATACATGGCATCATTGGCAATCAGTTTGGAAGTGGCGGCACGTAATACGTCCAATTGGCTTTTTGCCCAGGCAAACTCACCGATGTAAAATGAGAGTTTGGCATTTTTGAACTTGGCACTTTGTCCAATTTCATCATTGGGCATGTCTTTATCTACTTGGGAGTACAATAAAGTAGCATCCCAAATATTATTGGTATATAACAGTATGTCAGCAAGTTGAACCTTGTATTCGTTCATCTGCTTTGCTTCCCTGCTGGCGTTTTTAATGGCTTCTTCCAATAATTGCGTGGCTTCATCGGCTTTGTTCTGGTAGAATGCCAAAAGGGATGAGTATTTTAATATCAAATCAGTAGAGCAGGAGGCCAGACCTTTTTCGGCAACATAATTCTTGTATTCTTTGTCCAGATTGACTACTTCCGTCATATTAACGGGATAGGTGGTGGATATCTTTTGATACTTGATGTTCAGTAATCTGTTAATGGCATTGTCGTATTGGTCACCGTCTTTGCCTTTGGCCACCACGTATTCCAATGCTTCAATGGCGACATCGTAGTTGCGGTTCTGTTCAGCACTTACCGCCAGTTGCACCAAGCGGGATCCGTCTTCATTGTTCTTTTTATCCAAGGCCTTGGCCAATATCAATGCTTCAGGAAAATCCTTGTTGACTTGGTATACCCATGTCAGCAATAGGGTATAACAGTCATTTTCGGGATATTTCTGCATGTTTTTTTGAAGCATGGTCTTTATAGTCAGATACTTCTGCTGATTTTCATCATCCGCGAGCGCATTCTGAATGATTTCTTCCGCTTGGGGAAGATATTTGGCTTCGTTGTCTTGAATTAAAGCGAGGGCTTCTTCAAAAAGTTTGTCAGTTCTGCCTAACTGATTGTAAATGCCCGCGATTTCCTTGGAGTATATTTTATTGTCATTCAATAAAAAACGACCCTTTATCAAGGTGCTTAGCGCATATTCCCTTTTGCCTTTGGCGAGAAAAGCACTGTATAAGTCTCTGATATTGTAATCTTTGGCCACCACATCTTTCAATGCGGACTGGTATTCCTTTTCCGCTTTGCCAGGTTGGTTCGACAGCTCATAGACATAACCCAAATCAACCTTATAGCGTTGCTGTTCAGGGAAAAGTTTACTTTGCTTTTTGACCAATTTTTCCAGTTTGTCGTAGTCACGCAGTTCCGACAGCGTTTGGAAGTGATAGTAGTAAATATAGGAGTTTCTTTTCGTGAGAGGGATTTTATCGAACAGTTCGGCTGCTTTTTCATACTCAGCATCTTTGTAATACTGAATGGCCAATTGTTCGTCGGGGGTTTGCTGGGCAAACACCAACGAAGACACGATGACAAGCAGGCAGGTGAAAAGGAATCGACGCATAGAGCTCATTAGTCAATCATATCGAAGCCCGTATATTTTCTAAGCACTTCGGGCACAATGATACCTTTTTCGGTTTGGTTGTTTTCGAGTAAAGCAGCCAACACACGGGGAAGAGCCAAGGCGCTACCATTGAGGGTATGTGCCAATCTCATTTTGCCTGTGGCTTCATCTTTGAATCTCAATTTGAGACGGTTGGCTTGGAAGCTTTCAAAATTGGAGACAGAGCTTACTTCCAGCCAACGTTGTTGTGCTTTGGAATAAACTTCCAAGTCGAAAGTAAGTGCTGAGGTGAAGCTGATGTCACCACCGCAAAGACGCAACACTCTGAAGGGCAATCCGAGTTTGGTCAGCAGCGACATGGCGTAGGTTTTCATTTTCTCCAGGGTTTCGTAAGAACGGTCTGGATGTTCAATGACAACGATTTCCACTTTGTCGAACTGATGCAGACGGTTCAGGCCGCGGACATCCTTGCCATACGAGCCAGCCTCGCGACGGAAACAGGCAGAATAACCACAGTTTTTGATGGGGAAGTCGCTTTCTTTCAGAATAACATCCCGATAAATGTTGGTGATAGGAACCTCGGCGGTGGGAATCAAATAGAAGTCATCTACTTCGCAGTGATACATCTGGCCTTCCTTGTCTGGCAACTGTCCTGTGCCGTAAGCGGAAGCTTCATTCACCATATATGGCGGCTGGATTTCAGTGAATCCGTGTTTAACAGCCTCATCTAAGAAGAAGTCTATTAGGGCTCTTTGGATGCGAGCACCTTTTCCCTTGTAAACGGGGAAACCTGCTCCTGTGATTTTGCATCCTAAATCAAAATCAATGATATCGTATTTCTTCACTAATTCCCAGTGGGGCAGGGCGTCGTAGTCGAAGTTGGAGGCATCGCCTTCGGTATAAACGATTTCATTGTCTTCGGCGGTTTTGCCTTCTGGAACAGAGCTATGAGGCAAATTGGGCATCAGAAACAGTCTGTTCTGGATTTCATCAGCGGCTTCGGCCACTTTGGTTTGCAGCTGTTTTTCCACCTCTTTCAGTTCAGCGATGCGCTTTTTCATGTCAGCGGCTTCGGCGGCTTTGCCTTCCTTGAATAATTTTCCGATTTCGGCAGACAATTTCTTCTGCTCCATCAGGTTGTCATCAAGGGTTTTCTTGTTCTGTCTGATATCGACATCCAACTGTGTGATTTCAGCTATAATCTGTTCAGCATCAAAATGCTTTACTTTCAGACGATCGATTACAAATTGCGGATTTTCGCGGATTAATTGAATCTGTAACATAGTAGCGATAGTTTTTTATTCTTCGGCGTTGAGAATGTCGGCAATGTGGATTACCTCAAGTCCCATGCCTTTTGATTGTATGAAGGCGTCAAGATGCTGCAGGCAGTTGATGTCTGTGGAGGTGACATATTGAGCACCCATGGAATAAATTTTGGTTACGATTTTTTCTATCATGTGGTCTGATGCTTCTGGGTTGATGACCGAAAAACGCCCATTGGCGGAGCAGCATTCGTTCATCTCAGAATCTGTCAGCAATTCCAGACCTTTTGTGTTTTTCAGCAGGATTTCCGCTTCGTCTTGCATTTCGTACATGTTGCGGGCCGCACACGACTTAAAGTAGAAAACTCTTTGCGGAAAGTGATTGTTCAAATTGGACACACCCAGCTGGTTGACAATAAAGTCGCATAATTCGTATGTGTTGGTCACGAAGTTTTTCAAATCATTGACCACACTGATATTGGTGAGCAACTGGCCGTAATACTTGCGGATAAATCCGGCACATGCAGCGGAGGGAATGACCAAAGGAAATTTGGAGCCATCATACTCGGACATCATTTTTGCACCCAGTTCTTTGGCGGTTTCAACTTCTCCGGAGAAATAAAAACACCGTCCGCAACAGGTCTGTTCAGCATTGTAATGCACCTCAAGTCTTAATTTCTCCAGCAAATGCACAACACTCTGTGCCACAGAGGGACTGAACAAATCCATTTCACAGGGAATGAACAAATTAACATGATTGCCTTGGTCTGCCATGATTTATTTTTTTAACCTGCAAAGATACAAATTTTTTCAATGTGCCAATTATCAATGTGCTAATGTGCCAATTAAGTTAAGAATGTTGAATTGTTGAACTGTTGAATTGTTGAATTGTTCTTAGTTCTTAGTTTTTAATTCTTAATTCTTAATCATCTGTCCCCTGTCCCCTGACCCCTGTAACCTCATTATAGCAGTGTCTGCACAGCGGCTCGTAACTCTCTTTTTCTCCCAGCATCACTTGCTTGTCGCCATGGACAATGCGGTGGGAGTATTGTGCCAAATCGCCGCAACGGGTGCAAATGGCATGAACTTTAGATACGTATTCAGCCACTGCCATCAGTTGCGGCATCGGTCCGAAAGGCTTGCCTAAATAGTCCATGTCAAGTCCTGCTACAATGACACGTATTCCGCAGGAAGCCAGTTGGTTACACACATCAACAATGCCTTCGTCAAAGAACTGGACCTCATCAATGCCCACCACCTCGACGGTTTCCATGTTCACATAAAGCAATATCTCAGAGGAGTTGTGCACGGGAGTTGAAACCATGGAGGTCTCATCATGCGAAACGACATCGTTTTCGTCGTAACGCACATCTATAGCTGGTTTGAATAATTCTATTTTTTGATGCGCAAAAGTGGCCCTTCGGATTCTTCGTAATAATTCTTCGGTTTTCCCCGAAAACATAGAGCCGCAGATCACCTCTATCCACCCTTTGTTTTTACTTCTGCTTGCCTTACTTTCTAAAAACATTTTTATCGTGTTTTGATATTGATTATTTTTGTATTTTTACACACTTTTTCAAAAGGCAAAATTAGTAAATTTATCGGGATATTTTCGGCTTAAAGAAATTAATTATGCGGAACATTAACGAATCTTTGGAGCAAATAATTGAAAATCTTTTGCTTATCAAAAATAATGGAACTGGTTTTTCTCAAATTGACAAGGATATTCTCCTCCAGAATTTAAGGGAAGCTTATTTGACGGTGTTGCAAAGTCCAGTTGATGAAGAGTTGCAAAAAACTGATAATCAGACAGAAACAAAGGAAGAACCAAAGCTTGCCCCAATAGCAGAAAAAGTAGAGGAAAAGAAAGAAGAAGAACCAATTTTGGAGGAACAAGATTCGGAAATTCCGACTGAAAAAATAAAAATTGAAGAAAATATTCCAGCTTCAAAAGTAGTGGAGACACCGGTGCAAATAACTGAAGAACCTGTCCAAAATGAAGCTGAAGAAGAGGAAATGGATACTGATATTTTGGAGTTCATCAAAGATATATCTCAAGCCACTGTTGAGCAAAAGCCCGCCCATAAAGAACCGGAATTGTTTGCTGAACCAATGCCTGAGCCAAAACCAGTTGTGGAACCAGTGCCTGAGCCAGAACCCAAACTGGAAAAAGTAGTTGAAAGTTTTGTTTCTGAGATTTCAGAAATCTCGGAACCCGAACCCGAGCCCGAGCCTGAAAAAGTGGTTGAAGCTGTTATTCCTGAACCGGAGCCGAAGCCTGCACCAGAGCCGGTTGTAGAACCTGCACCCGAGCCGAAGCCCGAACCCAAAGTAGAGATTAAGCCTGAGGTTAAGCCTGAGGAACCCGTTAAGCCCCAGCAACGCTCACTGAACGACTTGTTTAATGAGCAGAAGCAAGACCTCGGTGATAAGTTCCAGCAGACCAAAATCGCGGATTTGACAAAAGCCATGTCTATCAATGATAAGTTTTTGTTTATCAGAGAGTTATTTAAAAATAAAAGTGAAGAATTCAGCAGAGCTATTCAAACTTTGAACAATTGCGAGAATATTGAAGAAGCCTTTGACATCATGGAAGGCCTGAAAAAACAGTATTTCTGGGATTCCACCTCATCGGCTTATTTGGCTCTGTGTGACTTGGTCAGAAGAAAATTCTAATTCATATTATGTTTAATCAAATTTAGTATTTGAAATGAAAAAATTAGTTTCCCTCCTTACGATGGCCGCACTGCTTTGCAGCGGCATGGTTTTCGCTCAGAACGAAGCCAAAAAAGAAGAGAAAAAAGAAGGTTATGTATTCACTAACCTGAAGGAAATCCCTGTCACATCAGTGAAAGACCAGGCCCGTGCTGGTACCTGCTGGTGCTACTCAGGTTTGGGCTTCATCGAAGCCGAATTGCTCCGTATGGGCAAAGGTGAATATGACCTTTCTGAAATGTACATTGTACACAACACTTACATCGATCGTGCCAAAGCCGCTGTCCGTACCCACGGTGATGTTTCTTTCTCACAAGGCGGTTCTTTCTACGATGTGATTTATGGTATGAAGACTTTCGGTTTGGTGCCAGAAGCTGAAATGCGTCCGGGTGCTATGTATGGTGACAGTCTTTCCAAACACGGTGAATTGTCCGCTATCAGCGACGCTATCGTGAAAGCTATCGCTACAGGTGACCACAAATCTTTGCAATGCAACAAGAAGAATGAAGTGTTGTGGGTAAAAGCTATCGAAGCTGTACACGATGTTTATTTGGGCAAACGTCCCGAAAGTTTCGTGTATAATGGTGTTACTTATACTCCCATGTCATTCTACAATTCTCTGGGTTTGAATCCTGATGATTATATTTCTATTACTTCTTACACGCATCATCCTTTCTACGAGAAGTTTGTGTTAGAAATCCAGGACAACTGGCGTTGGGCTCAGTGCTACAATGTGCCTTTGGATGAGATGATGGAAATTTTTGACTATGCTGTTGACAATGGCTACACCATCGCATGGGGTGCTGATGTCAGCGAGGAAGGCTTCCGCAAAGGTATCCGTGAAGGTTTTGCTGTATTGCCCGACTTGGATGCTTCAAGTACCGACAATGGTGGCAGCGACATGGCTCATTGGACTGGTTTGAGCAAGACCGACCGTGCTAAAGAGGCTTACGAACATCCCACACCGCAGCGTTGGGTTACCCAAGAGGAGCGCCAATTGGCTTTCGATAACTGGGAAACTACCGATGACCATGGTATGCTGATTTACGGTAAAGCCAAAGATCAAGCTGGAAATGAATACTATCTGGTAAAGAACAGCTGGGGCAAGGTTTATAAATATGATGGTATGTTCTATGCCAGCAAGGCATACGTCCGCTACAAAACCATGAATATCATGGTGCACAAAAATGGTATCCCAAAAGAAATCAAAAAGAAATTAGGTATCAAATAATACCGAAAAAGGCGGCCAATTGGTCGCCTTTTTTTATGTCTATTGTGTTCATATTATGAGGCTGCCATGATATGACAGCCCTACAATTATTGTGGAATTATTGTCTGTCGTATTTCACAACTTCTTCTGAGAAAAAGTCCAGTTGAACCCCGGCAATCTTGAACATCTCTTCCGATTCGGCACCGGCATGGTATTTTCTCTCGCATACCACGCGCTTGATGCCACAGTTGATAATCAGCATGGCGCATACACGGCAGGGGGTCATGCGGCAGTATAAAGTGGCGCCATCCAAGGAAATGCCTAATTTAGCGGCCTGGCAGATGGCGTTCTGCTCAGCATGTACCGTGCGTACACAATGCTCGGTGACGGTGCCGTCTTCGTGGACTGTGCGCTTGAATTGATGTCCCACCTCATCGCAGTGGGGTAGACCTTTGGGAGAGCCTACATAACCGGTGACCAGTATCTGGCGGTCACGGACTACTACACAGCCGCTGCGACCACGGTCGCAGGTGGCACGCTTGCTCACCGTATTGGCGATTTCCATGAAGTATTCGTCCCAGGAGGGTCGTATGTATTTGGGTTCAGTATTCTCACTCATGATTCATTTGTTTTAAGATGTCATCAATTTGTTGGTACAAGGCCTCGAAATCGCCATTGTTTTGCAGGGTATAGTCTGCCATTTGAATGCATTTCGACAGGTTCTGCTTGTTGGGATCGGTGGAAGTCATTTCGCGTTGTTCGTTCTCAATGAAGGTTTCGAAGCTCACATGGTCGGTCTCGGAATTGCGACCCACGATGCGTTCGTAGCGCACTTTCGGGTCGGCATCCACTGCCAGGAGCACAAAGTTGCCTTTTTGTCGTAGTGAATCTATCTCACCTGGAGTACGGATGCTCTCGATGATGGCGTTCTGGCCGTTTTGCTGGGCACGTTTGAACAGCTCGTCGGTGATGAAAGAGGGACAGTGGGTGGCTCTCAGGTCATTGGCCACCACCACAAAAGTGTCGCGGTTGATGGGAAGTCCTCTTCTTTCAGCTTCCTCTATCAGGTAGCTGCGCACCGAGTAGTGCAGAAACTGCCGTTTTTCAATCAGATAATCCACGATGGTGCCTTTGCCCGCACCTAAAGTTCCGGTAATGCCGATGATAATCATATCACTTTTATTTATGAGGGTGCAAAAGTACGAAAAATAATTAGCAAATTGGCAAATTAGTTAATTAGCAAATGAAGAAAAGGGGGAGTTTCGCTTCGCTCAAGGGGAGTGGACTTCGTCCATGGGGGAGTCTCGGGCTGCGCCCTCGAGGGGAGAAGTGTTGATTACAGGATTACGGGATGATGGATTGGTATGCAGGCTAATCCTGGCTGACGACGCTGTAGCCGCCAGTTTTTTTTGCTCCATTGTACGAAATCAATTTCAATTTTGTCAGTTTTGCCAAGTAACGGCTGACAGAACCTTTTGATATTTTGCAATCATTGCTAATATCTCCAATTTTGCAATGGGTATGGGTTGAAATGTAATGATAGACGGTCAGTAGCTTGGGATTATTGTTACATTCTTCTAATAAAACCTGGACATCTGGCGGAGTTTGTTTGCCAAAATAAATTGTGTTGGAAATTCTTTGTTCTTTTCTGGCAATTTTCGCTAATTGTTTGAACTCTAATTTACTCATCACTTGACTCAGATAGGCATCACCAATTCTGAAGCTTAACGGTTCTGTGTGATTTTCTGTTTTGGTCAATTCCAGTGTGTTTTCATTGCATTTTGAAATTTGAATTATAGGTACAATCACATTTCTTGAGATTCGTATAAACTCATTTTCGCCCAACAGTTCCTCCAAACTATTCATGGAGCAATAGCGTATAAATTGTGTGCCATCCAGTAGATGTATGACCGAATTGTTTCTCTCTTGATTGCAGTAATAAATATCATTGGAGCCGATAAAGAGAGTTTGATGTTTTTCGTTTTTAACATCCAATAAGCTGTATTGTTTTCGAATAACACTTTCCTTGTCCCCTTTTTGTTCTCTCAACCATAGTATCTCTTTGACGGCAAAAGCAAAAAGCACCAAACCTCCATTACGAATTAGCACATATATGGTATCCATAAACAGATATTCCTTTATCTTTGTGATATCAAATTGCTTAGAATACATCTCAAGTAATTGAGGACCAACCAATAGCATTTCCAGACATGTAAACAAAACAACACTGCAAAAGGTAAGAAGCCAGTACGTCTTATATTCTCGGTGAATGTATAATTTAGGAAACAAAAGCCAATAATTGAGATAAATAGCAGCTATGGAAAAGAGTCCTGTTATATACTCCTTATACAAAGTTGGATATGCTGCCGGACGCAAGCGACAGTTGTATCCGAAAAAAAACAACAGAATGACACAAAAAATCACATGTGCCGCTATTTTACCATAAAAACGCATAGAATTAGAATCCATCTCAAAAAGTTTTCAGCAACAAAAATAAAAAAAAAGGCATATTTCTCCCAAATTTACCCGAATGAATCATTTGTTGTCCGTGCTTTATCTTCTCATATTATTGTTTTCATCCTAATATGAGTGAGAAGATAAAAATTCCTGTTTTTTGTGATTTTTTTAAGCTGTTGTCTGTCAAATGATTTTGAAAAAATCAAATTTTTTTATCTTCTCATTTTTATTTTTTTTGTCCTTATTCTATTATTTCGTCCTAATATGCCATTAAGTGAATTTTTTTCATGAAACCTTGCTAAATTTGTATGCGAAATTTACAAAGTAAACAGGTATCTATGAAAAAAACAAAAAAGAAGATATTTGGAGACTCATATTCTGATAATTATGCCATAGCATCTGTGATTAATAAAGGAAAAAATGACTATAGAATATTTTTTTGGGGAGGTGGTGTGAATTATGTCAGAAGATACTTGAGAGCTTATAATCTATTAGGGGATCCTTCGATTTATCCTCTTTCTAGTAACACTATCAATATTTCTAATTTGCCCTCTGGCACATATATCGTACAAGTTATCAGCAAAAGTGGTAAAGAATATGCCTCCAAATTGGTGAAAGAGTAATCGTTTGTGTAAAAAATATTATCTTTGCAAGCAAAAACGGAAATATTATGAAAAAAATATCATTAATTCTATTATCATTGGTTGTCACAGTAGTTGTTTTTACCGCCTGCAACCGACATAATTTTCCTGATGAACTGAAAGCATATTATCCTTATTATCCAAATCAGACCATTTATTTTCATAATGACAATGGTGAGACAATGAGCTTTACAATTACAGATTATATTGTCACAAATTGTGATAGACATTTGGGTAGTAAGTGTCCAGATTTGTCAGAACTGAACTTTCATGCCACAACAAAATTTTCTATTGACGATATAGAAAAATCATACAAAGTTGAAGGATGGATTTCGGCTCAATACACTGTGTATATTTCTTTTGATGTCACTAACATGCCACACGGTGAATTATTTTTTGAGGGGATAGAACCATATAAGCCAGGGGTATCTTCAAGAATCGGAGATACTATAAAGATGAATCCAAATACCATTATCGTTCACAACGAGGGTGTAATTCAATTTGAAGACGAAAACTGCATTTGGTATTTAACGAAATAATACCTTTGCAAATACAAACAATAAAAACATCTATCTATGAAAAACACAACGAGAATAATGATTATTTTCTCGGCAATTTTTGTCACAAGCACGGTTTTTATTTCTTGTAACAAAAAAGTACCGGCTTTCCCACAAGAGTTGACAGCGTATTTTCCTTACACAGCAGGACAGGAACTCGTTTTCAATGATGAAGAAGGTAATGAAATGAGTTTTACGATAAATAACATGTACATCTCTCAAGAGGGGAGCTATAAAGGATGCGCTAAATGTGCTTGGTCTCCACATATGGAATTTGAATCTGTATCCAATGCAGCTAATTATATTTACGGATGTTTATATGCTAATATTGATAATTTACAGGTAAATATTCACATTAAATCACATTATTTTTCAGATTCGATATTTTGTGTTAATCCATTGGCAGATGAAGCGATTACTATAATAGGGGATAATATAGAGATTACGAATGACAATGGGGAAAAAATAGTTATTATAAGAGGAAAAGGAATAGTAAAATATTCAATAGATAACGTCACATGGAATTTGGTGGAATAAAATAACCATTAACACCGCCCATCTTCTAGTTGGCACATATATAGTACAAGTTATTAGTACAAGTTGTAAAATTTATACCTCTAAATTGGTGAAAGAGTAAGAGTTTGTGTAAAAAATATTATCTTTGCAAACACAAAACGACAAAAAACATCAACCCCATGAAAAAAATCACTTCAATTTTATGCATACTATGCATTGCGGTTTTCTTTTCGGCCTGCAAAAAGGAGGGCGTGTACACTCCTTCAAAAAAAATCAGCAAGATAACCTATCATACCAATGCAATCGATGAGTATGGCAATGATATAGGGCTATTAACCTTTACTCAGCAGTGGATTTGGAACAGCAACAATACGCTGAAAGAGATCGTGGAGGATTATGGATATGGACAAAATACCTATCAGTTTGAATATGATGGCAAGAAGCGTTTGGTTCGTGTGAATTCAGGACAAAATTATCAAGAATATACCTACGATGGAAACTATCTGAAGGAAATGAAAAGATTCAATAAGGCTGGTGCGGAATTGGAGAATTATACCTTCATCCACTCGAATGGAAAGATTTGTGAGATCAGGAATGAAAGGAAGTATAATGACAATTTGCCTAAAGCAGAGTGGACTGTCAGTATGTTTTCCCCTTTGCAGTTCATTTTGCCAGAAGAAGTTACTAGATTGATGGAAAAAGAACAAAAGGAGCTTGCAAGGAAAAATGGCGCTAAAGGACAAATAGACCAAATGATTCTAAAACTTACGTGGTCTGGGGGAAATGTCACAAAAATAGTGTCAGAGGTGACAGAGGGATTTAATGATATGCCGGATATGGAAGATGAAAATGCAAAGCTTAATCTGGTAACATATTTTACGACAATAAACCTTCAATACGATCAATGTCACAATCCCTTTAATGGCTTTCTTATGGGTGATATGTATATGGGTTTAACCAATGAACTTGTTTTCAACAAGAACAATGTCGTTAAAATGGAGGTGAATCCAGATGGACAAACTGGTATGCAGCCCTACGAGGAGAAGTATACTTACAGCTATAAGCAGAAATATCCTGTCACTAAAACTGGTACCGCTACGCAAGAAGAATATGAGTACAAATAAAAAAGTCAGGAGAGCGTGAAGCAGGTGCGTGTCATGGATATGTTGGGCAAAGAGGTGATGAGTGAAGAGAACTCTTCTATCAACATGGTCAACATCGCCAACCTGCCAGCAGGCATGTATGTGGTGCTCAGCCAAAGCGGCAAGACTTATTCGGCGAAGTTGGTGAAGGAGTGAGTTTTTAGGGGGAGTCTCGCACTACGTGCTCGAGGGGAGTGGACTACGTCCAAAGGGGAGTCTCGGGCTACGCCCTCGAGGGGAGAGGTGTTGATTACAGGATTACAGGATGATGGATTATATGGTGAGAAGGTGTGATGGGATGTAGGGACGCACTGCGTGCTCGAAGGGAGTCTTGGGCTATGTCCTTGGACAAAAAAAAACCGCTCAAGCGAGCGGTTTTTCCAATCAAACATTATGAACAAACTTTATGCTTCTGCAACAGGTTGTACAGAAACAAAAGATTTACCGTTTCTACCTTTTTTGAAAGTAACGGTTCCGTCAATCAGGGCGAACAAAGTATGATCCTTGCCCATACCTACGTTCATACCGGGATTGTGGACGGTACCTCTCTGGCGGATAATGATGTTACCGGCTTTGGCCAGCTGACCGCCAAAAATCTTAACGCCTAAGCGCTTGCTGTGGGATTCACGACCGTTCTGTGAACTACCGACACCTTTTTTATGAGCCATTTCTGTAAATTTTTAATCGTTAATACTAAAATTAGAAGGTTATGGAATCAATTTTCAATGTGGTCAAATACTGACGATGACCATTCATTTTCTGATAACCTTTTCTTCTTTTTTTCTTGAAAACAAGAACTTTGTCACCTTTAATGTGATTAACAACGGTAGCGGTTACCTCTGCACCGGCAACGGTGGGAGTTCCTACGTTTACAGAACCGTCATTATCAACAAGCATAACGCGGTCGAACTTAACTTGCGACCCTTCTTCAGCATTGAGGCGGTGAACATAAACCTTGCGGCCTTGTTCAATCTTGAACTGTTGCCCTGCTATTTCTACGATTGCGTACATTGTGATTGATATTTTTGGTTAGTAATTTTTTTGGGCTGCAAAAATATAAAAAAAAATCATACAAGCGGCAAAAATTTATACTTTTTCTTAAACAATTTCGTTTAATATGCGTCTATATAATGTTATAACAACTAATTATTAAGGAGGAAAAGCGATGAATAGATTAATTAAAGTATTTGTAATCAGTATTTTATGTTTTTCTGTGGCTTTTTCTAATGCTCAAAATCCGATAGAAAATAACCACCAAAAACTTCCAAAAACTTCCCATTATGTCGATTTAACCGAGGCGGCGGAGCACTCAATTCAGGCCGTTGTGCATATAAAAACGGAATTTAAACAGAAAAATTCTGCATGGGACAGCTATTTTAGCGGCTCGTTTTGGGAGGAATTTTTCGGAATGTTGCCCTATGGAAATACCAATGACTATCCCGTTCAGGCCGCTGGCTCGGGAGTGATTATCGCTTCCGACGGCTATATCATTACCAACAACCATGTGGTAGAGGATGCGGAAAAAATCACGGTTACCCTGAACGACAAGCGTGAATTTAATGCCACTTTGGTGGGCACGGATGCCGAAGCGGATTTGGCCTTGATTAAAATAGAAGAGACAAATCTGCCTTTCCTGACTTTTGGCAATTCCGATCAGGTGCGAATTGGTGAATGGGTGCTGGCAGTGGGTAACCCGTTCAACCTGACATCAACGGTGACTGCGGGAATTGTGAGTGCCAAGGCCAGAAACTTAAATATTATGGATGAAAGTTCCAATATTGAATCCTTTATCCAGACTGATGCCGCTCTCAACCAAGGTAACAGCGGTGGCGCTTTGGTCAATGTGCAGGGCGAACTGATTGGTATCAACACAGCAATTGCTTCTGGAACAGGCTATTACACAGGTTATTCTTTTGCCATCCCGTCTAATATTGCCCGTAAAGTGGCCAACGACCTGAAAACCTACGGGATGGTGCAACGTGCTTATCTTGGTGTTTCCATTATGGATATTACTCCACAGAAAGCGGAAGAGTTGAATCTGAAGAGTTTGGAAGGAGTTGTGGTGAGCCTGGTTGATGAAAATGGAGCGGCCCGCCAGAGTGGTTTGCAAGAGGGCGATGTGATTTTGGCCATCAATAATACCAAAACCAATTCTGCTTCCGAACTTCGTGAGGCTTTGATGCAACACTCACCTGGTGAGACGGTTAGCGTCAGGGTGCTGCATAAAGGAGAAATATATGACAGAAATGTCCACTTGCTGAACAGAAAAGGCACTACCGATATTGTTGAGCAGAGCAATGCCACAGCTGCAAGTGTGTTAGGTGCATCTTTCAGCGATTTGACAAAACGGGAGTTGAGCTATTACCGCATTACCGGCGGGGTGAAAGTGACCAATATTGGAGATGGCTTGCTGCGACAATCGGGTGTGAAGAAAGGCTTTGTCATTACAGTTATCAACGGACGCATCATTTCCGATACCAAAGATCTGGACAAGTTCATCCAAAACAATCACGACAAGTATCTCGCCATCGAAGGCGTGTACGACAACGGATATTATAAATATACTTATACAATACAAATACCATGAGACAATTAAAAATTTCGAAATCCATCACCAACCGCGATACCGCCTCGTTGGACCGTTTTTTGGCGGATATTGGCAAAGAGCAGATGATCAGTGCCGATGAGGAAGTTGAACTGGCAAGACGTATCAAACAGGGTGACCAAGAGGCTTTGGAAAGACTGACCAAGGCTAATCTGCGTTTTGTCGTGTCGGTGGCGAAGCAATACCAGAATCAGGGCATTAGCTTGCCCGACCTGATTAACGAAGGCAATATCGGCTTGATTAAGGCGGCCAAGCGTTTTGACGAAACCCGTGGGTTCAAGTTCATCTCATACGCTGTGTGGTGGATTCGTCAGGCCATCTGTCAAGCTATCGCTGACCAATCGCGTATCGTGCGCTTGCCGCTGAATCAGGTGGGTACCATCAATAAAATCAAGAAGGAAATTGCCCATCTGGAGCAGGAATTTCAACGTGCCCCTACTTTGGAGGAGATTTCCGAAGCGATGGATTTGCCTATTGACAAGGTGAACGAGATTTTGAGAATCAACAACCATCCACAGTCGATGGATTCGCCAGTATCCCCGGATGACGACACCAAGTTTTCAGATACTTTTGTGTATAATGTTGAAAAAGACACAGATGATAAGCTTATCAATGAGTCTTTAAGTTCTGAAATTGATGGTATTTTGAAGAAAGCCTTGAATGACAAGGAGATAGAGATTATCAAATTGTTTTTCGGCATAGGGGTAACCCATGAATATACCTTAGATGAAATCGGTGACACCGTGGGCTTGTCGCGCGAAAGGGTGCGTCAAATCAAAGAGCGTGCCATCAAACGTCTCAAACAGGAGTCCAAGAACCGGAATTTGAAGATATACCTTTAATTAGCAAATTAGCAAATTAGTTAATTAGCAAATGAAGAAAAGGGGGAGTTTCGCTTCGCTCAAGGGGAGTGGACTTTGTCCATGGGGAGTCTCGGGCTGCGCCCTCGAGGGGAGAAGTGTTGATTACAGGATTACGGGATGATGGATTGGTATGCAGGCTAATCCTGGCTGACGACGCTGTAGCCGCCAGTTTTTTTTGCTCCATTGTACGAAATCAATTTCAATTTTGTCAGTTTTGCCAAGTAACGGCTGACAGAACCTTTTGATATTTTGCAATCATTGCTAATATCTCCAATTTTGCAATGGGTATGGGTTGAAATGTAATGATAGACGGTCAGTAGCTTGGGATTATTGTTACATTCTTCTAATAAAACCTGGACATCTGGCGGAGTTTGTTTGCCAAAATAAATTGTGTTGGAAATTCTTTGTTCTTTTCTGGCAATTTTCGCTAATTGTTTGAACTCTAATTTACTCATCACTTGACTCAGATAGGCATCACCAATTCTGAAGCTTAACGGTTCTGTGTGATTTTCTGTTTTGGTCAATTCCAGTGTGTTTTCATTGCATTTTGAAATTTGAATTATAGGTACAATCACATTTCTTGAGATTCGTATAAACTCATTTTCGCCCAACAGTTCCTCCAAACTATTCATGGAGCAATAGCGTATAAATTGTGTGCCATCCAGTAGATGTATGACCGAATTGTTTCTCTCTTGATTGCAGTAATAAATATCATTGGAGCCGATAAAGAGAGTTTGATGTTTTTCGTTTTTAACATCCAATAAGCTGTATTGTTTTCGAATAACACTTTCCTTGTCCCCTTTTTGTTCTCTCAACCATAGTATCTCTTTGACGGCAAAAGCAAAAAGCACCAAACCTCCATTACGAATTAGCACATATATGGTATCCATAAACAGATATTCCTTTATCTTTGTGATATCAAATTGCTTAGAATACATCTCAAGTAATTGAGGACCAACCAATAGCATTTCCAGACATGTAAACAAAACAACACTGCAAAAGGTAAGAAGCCAGTACGTCTTATATTCTCGGTGAATGTATAATTTAGGAAACAAAAGCCAATAATTGAGATAAATAGCAGCTATGGAAAAGAGTCCTGTTATATACTCCTTATACAAAGTTGGATATGCTGCCGGACGCAAGCGACAGTTGTATCCGAAAAAAAACAACAGAATGACACAAAAAATCACATGTGCCGCTATTTTACCATAAAAACGCATAGAATTAGAATCCATCTCAAAAAGTTTTCAGCAACAAAAATAAAAAAAAAGGCATATTTCTCCCAAATTTACCCGAATGAATCATTTGTTGTCCGTGCTTTATCTTCTCATATTATTGTTTTCATCCTAATATGAGTGAGAAGATAAAAATTCCTGTTTTTTGTGATTTTTTTAAGCTGTTGTCTGTCAAATAATTTTGAAAAATCAAATTTTTTTTATCTTCTCATTTTTATTTTTTTTGTCCTTATTCTATTATTTCGTCCTAATATGCCATTAAGTGAATTTTTTTCATGAAACCTTGCTAAATTTGTATGCGAATTTTACAAAGTAAACAGGTATCTATGAAAAAAACAAACATCTTTTTTAGCGTAGCAGTAATGCTAATTTTATGTTCCGCTTGCCAGAAGGAAGCAGATATTCAATCTTTATTTCCTGAAACAAATTGTGTGATTGCATGGAATGGTGATGGAAAAAATCAACAGAACTACACGATAATTACAGATATTGGTCATAAGGCCGAAAACTGTCGAGGCTGTATAATTATAAATGGGGATTTAGTTCATTTAAATTGTCAAGGACATGGCAATGAATGTAGAATTTCAGCCAACATGTCATTAAATATTGGAGGCAGCGAGATATATGCCACCACCACCGACACTTTTGGGCTGACGGACCAAAGCTTCTTCAACATGCCGGCCCGTTCACTGAGTGCTGAAGACGAGAAGGGACAGCCTGTGTTTCTCAACATCCCCGCCCAGCTGGTGTACAGGGACAGCAGCACCCTGCAATTCACTTTTAATGGCTTGTTTTACAGCAGCAGCGCCGTATATTCGAATGATTAGAAAATATTACCAAAAACGTTTAACCATATCAGTTTGAGAAAGGAGAGTTTTGTTACAGGAAAAAAACATTATCTTTGCAAGCATAAAAATCAAAAATATCATGAAACACAAATTTTTTCTTTTTGGCTTTTTATTGATACTGGGACATGCCCATGCCCAGTACGAGTCTTTCTTTGGACAGCAAACATGGTCGTACAACATCGTGTATCCTGTCGTTTGTTTTACCGATGATTATGATCCAAATTTGTTGGGATGTAGTCAGACACATTCTTATTCTTTTGATAAAAACAATGTAATGAATATTCAGGATACTTTGTATTACCAATGTGGTAATACCTATTCCAATGCGATTTGTTTGCGGGAAGACACCATAAATGGAAAATTATATGGACGATATGGGCTTGATAATTACGAAAAAGAATATTTGATATGTGACCTATCTCTTTCTGAGGGTGATACATTTACATTGCAAAACAATTTTAGTTATGGACATGTTTTTTATTGGTTTTATTCAAGTGACAACAGTATTATGAGAGTGGATTCCATTTCTTATCCGTTTGGGAAAAAAGTTCTTCACCTTTCTCTATTAACAGAGGAGGACATGTTCATTCCTATAGGATTCTATAACGTAAATTACCGTTTTATGGAAGGTATAGGCCCCATGTTAGGAATATGCCCACAAGGTTTTTATGATGTCGAGTCATCCGGATTTTTGTTATGTATGCATAAGGACGAGGCTTTATATTATATGACTCATGAGGATTTGGGATGTTATCAATATGGAAGTAAAATTGACGAATATCCTCTATTTTCTATAAACATTTACCCAAATCCTGCTTCCGAAAATATAACTCTGGATTTTATCACCGAAAACGAGATTTCAGGAACTGTGATAATCAGGGATATCATAGGCAGGGTGTGCAAACAGGTGGATATTCACTCGAAAACAAGTGTAATATCCATATCAGATCTTCCACAAGGCATTTATATTCTTACCTTTATAGACGAGAACTATCGAAAACTCACCAAAAAAATTGTGAAATCATGAAAAGATTTTTGTTTTTTTTGTGCTTGTTGTTTCCACTTGTCATCCATGCACAACATCACAGTTGGGATGGCAAAGGCCTGTCTCCCATGGCTAAGATGAGATGCCTGAATATTTTTGTGAATATTATTTATGATATTGATACTACTGTGAATGTTTTTGAAGACAGTACCTATTGGCCAAGAATTAATGACACAACATTGGAAGGCATAAATAATGCCGCTATTCCCACCTATTTGTTGGACTGGATGGACACAGTATATGTGCCGGGACAATTGCGGGGCACATGCACGAGGATTTTCGGAGAATCCTCGTTTGACAGTTTGCAATTAATAGGAGAGTTTATAGTGGTCAATATTAAGGAAAGTACCATTTTACAAAATTATGCATTTAACGAATGGGGTATCACCGATGCTGTTTGTGATTTCATACAACAAAAAGGATTTAGTACGATATATGGCCATAATCAAATTATAGACTACGATTATAATCAAAACAACCGTATTGATTATGTTAATTTTTTAATTAGAAATATTTCCAAATCGTATGGCGGATTAAATTTAGGGAATGGACATGGAAGTTGGCATTGTACTATAAATATTAATGGTATTTCATACTACAATGAAAACGGCACTATACAATGTGTCGGTGCTGGGAATTTTGTTATCAACCCAACTTGTGTGGTTATCCATGAAATTGGACATAGTTTGTTCGGTGACAATGATTTTCACACTTCTGGAGGAAATCATAGAGGTTCAACAGGAACAATGCCTTTTTTAAATATTCAATTTGGATACGGTCTAATGGGTGCGGCAGGTGCTAGTTTAGTAAGTTGTAATGGTTATGATCGTTGGCGCATGCACTGGAAACATCCGCAATCCATTGATTATATCTCCGCTCAAAATAATACAGGTTTGATTTCTATCCCTTCGGATGTATCCAAAGAGGATGGTAATGTGTCGTTTGTACTGCGCGATTTCGTCACCTGTGGGGATGCAATCCGTATCAAACTGCCATACAAAGACTCCGAAACCTCCTCCAATCAGTATATATGGCTGGAAAACCATCAGATAAGAAACGATAAACTTGACTTTTTGCAGTATTCCAATACGGATGATTGCCGTCCACAAGGTAAAGCTGGCATCTATGCCTATTACCAGATTGGTAGGGAAGTTTTAGAAAGTTTTAATTCTTCTGAAATATGGGACAACTACCACCGTGACAATCTCAAAATCATTCCAGCGGAAGGTTACTATGACTATATAAGAAAAGATACCAGCTACCATTTTGGCTGCGTTGCTGACGGTGATGTGAATTATCTCATACGCAGGGGCAACCCCAATCCTTTCTGCGGAGGACAAGACCAGGAAGATCAATTTTTCCCTTTAGAGTCTGACAGTATCCTGTATATTTCCCGGGAAACAGCAATGTGGGGCAAAACCTTCAACAATGAATATGATGGTCATTTAGCCTGCTTGGGAGACACCTTAGACGCTTTTATTCCTCCCTTCAAAATCAATATGGGTACCAATCCCAGTACTTGCAATGCCAAAACATATTTTAGCCGTAATAATCAAAAAAATTCAGGGTATATCATTTCCTCTTCCACCAATATGAACACCCAAACCACCTATCTTACAGGTTTGAGCATAGAGATGTTGAGGAAAGGCAGGTCAACCATACTGGTTAACATCCGCTGGGACGACTATGACATCACTAACGACACCCGATGGACAGGCAACATTGCGCTGAAAGACACCGCCATCCTCACCACCCCGTATTCCATCACTTTGGCACAAAACAGGACTGTAGCTCTGCCATACCGTGACACTGTGACAGGCTTGTTTGCGGGACGGACACAATGGATATGCGAGTCAGGTTCCTATTTCAGGCAGGACGACAGCACCCATGTTTATTTGACCGAAAACAGCTCACTAATATTCCAAAGCGGAAGCACTTACGAACAGGAGGAAGCAGCGGTAATGTGTGTGCAGGCGGGTTGCACACTCCATGTCCAAGACGGTGCCAACATGCTGTTTATGGGAACACTGGAAATTGACTCAGGAGCCGTCGCCATACTGAACGGGACAGTCCATTTCGGCAATGCCGCCCGTTTGATTGTTCGCCCCGGAGGCGTGCTCATTGTTAATGGAGGAACCCTTACCTCGGCAGGAGCGGGAGCTATGTGGCAAGGCGTTGAGCTTGTGGGCGACAGGACCAAACACCAGGAACCCCAATACCAAGGCACTGTGGAACTTTGGAATGGCGCAGTTATCGAGAATGCAGTCACCGCTATCCGTACGGGATTACAGGGTGACAATTGGCATACCACTGGTGGCATCATCAAGGCTACTGACGCTGTTTTCAGAAACAACCAGCAGGCCATAGAGTTCTTATCCTATTGCGACACTGTCTCCGGTACCAGTTTGCGCGACAACTGTAGTTTCTTTACCAGGTGCGTATTCACTATTGGCACCGACAATCTGCTGGCCCAGAACAACCTCCAGTTCTATAACCACGTGACTATGTGGGATGTGAAAAATGTCAAATTCAAAGGTTGTACCTTCGAAAACAACATACACTTGGGAAAATTATGCCGCTTTTCGCACATTGAAAGCGGAATGTGCAGCACAAACTCCTGAACGGGGCGTGAATTGGTATGCGTTGTCGGAACGGCAAATAGAAGAATTGATGCGGATTGCTGAACGCAATACTGGACGTTCTTCGGTGATGGCCAAAGGTATTCTATGCTTCTTTTACAAAATATGTTATGAAGACGAAGAGGAAAATATAGATACAAGAAGTATTATGAATCAAAATGTGGATAATCTTCCTATAGATGAATTCAGAGGTGGAGATATGGGTACCAAGGAAGACAAGGTACAAGAAGAGCAAAACATCGCAACAATAACCCTTTATCCCAATCCTGCCAAACAAACCGTGACCATACTGTTTTCTGAAAATCAGGAAATTGTGAATAAAGTTATGTTTGTCAATATGCAAGGTGTAACCATATTAAGTGAAGAAAATCCCAACCGTAATACGATAGACATATCAGTTTTGCCTGTAGGCATATATGTAGTGCGAGTACTTAGCCAAAGCGGCAAGACTTATTCGGCGAAGTTAGTGAAGGAGTGAGGGGATTTTAGAGGAAGTATCGCACTGCGTGCTCAAGGGGAGAAGTGTTGATTATAGGATAACAGGATTACAGGATGATGGATTATATGGTGAGAAGGTGTGATGGGATGTAGGGACGCACTGCATGCTCGAGGGGAGTGCTACGCAAAAATTATTATCTTTGCAAACAAAATAATAACGAAAAAAAAAGAGTGAGGCAATGAAAAGATTAATCACTATTATAAGTTGTGCATTCATATTATTTTCCTTATTTTATGCTTGTACAACATTTCCCGCATTTCCTGATGAATTAAGGGCTTTTTTCCCATATTCGACCAATGAAAAAATATCTTTCCATAATGAAAATGATTCCATTGTTACATTTAACATCAGAGAAATCACGTTTTCAAGACAATATACAACTTCTGGAGTGGTGAAACAACATGTAAACGAGTCGGAATCGCATTTCATATCTGATAATATACATATCGTTGAAAATAACGAACTTTCACACATAAGTGGATTTATGTTTGCTTTACCTACCAAACTTAATATTTCTTTATCAATAAGTGGATGGGGTACTTCAATGGGTTATACTAAGGACTTCAATGGCAACCCATACGAGGAAAGTTTTGCAAAAGATATAGGCGATACCATCCGTCTTTCTAATGAGTATGGAGATGCAATTTTTGTGAAAAACAAGGGTTTAGTTAAATTTGATGGTTTTCAAAGCACCTGGTCTTTGGTGGAGTAGGTATTTCCAGCTGACATATACGCTATGTGAGTGCATAGCCAGAGTGGCAAAATATACTCGGCGAAGTTGGTGAAGGAGTGAGGGGATTTTAGAGGAAGTATCGCACTGCGTGCTTGAGGGGAGAAGTGTTGATTATAGGATAACAGGATTACAGGATGATGGATTATATGGTGAGAAGGTGTGATTGAATGTAGGGACGCACCGCGTGCGTCCGTGGGGAGTCGTTCTGCCCGAAAAAAATATTATCTTTGCAAAAAAATAAATTATGAAAACACTAAAATATTTGATTCCAATTTTTGTGGTAGCGGTTATCGTTACCTCCTGTAAAAAGACAGTTGTAAAATCCGATTACCGTGACCAGTGGATGGGCGAGTATGCGTATGTCACCGACAGGGACGGGGGTATGGAAGGTATAATCTATGCGGACAAATCCGGAGACAGGTATGTGAATATCTACATAGATGGTATTGGTGAGTTGAAAAAAATGAAGATAGATGAAGACGGAAATTTGAGTTTGGTGCAAGAAAACTATTATTGGAACAATAGCTTTACAGGTAAATTTACAGAAGATAACCTTTGTTTCGAGTATTACATACAATCAGAGTCGCGGATAAAAGTATCTTATAACTGCAAAAAAATCAATGGCAATACTTCCACAGATCGAGAATATCCGGCAGATTATAGGGATAAGTGGATAGGCAAATATATTGACATAAGTGCTGGAACAAATGGTGATCCGAAATCCGTTTTCAAAGTGTCCTACACAAAAGTTGGAATAACCACATCAGAATACCCCTGGGAAATCATATTTAATGTGGCAGAAGATGGCAGCTTGACAGTTGTTAAGCCAAGTGTCGAATGGGGAAATTACAACAATTTTGAAGGATTGTTTACCGAAGATCAATTGAGTTACCATTTCCAAATGCTTACACAAGCAGGAGTTATCAATAAAAACTTTGTCTATCAGAAAGAAATTCCTGTTAAATAGTTTTTCCATTGTGCGAGTGCTTAGCCAAAGCGGCAAGACTTATTCGGCGAAGTTAGTGAAGGAGTAATGGGATTCTAAGGGGGAGTCTCGCACTTCGTGCTCGAGGGGAGTTTTTTTAAGTTGAAAACTGAAAACTGAAAACTGAAAGTTGAAACTATAACTATTAACTATTAATTATTAATTGTTAATTATTAATTCTGACCCCTGACTCCTGATCACTGATCACTCTTTAATGTAGATTCTCTGCACCCGCTTCGAAATCGCAGTCATTAGCTCGTAGGGGATGCGGTGGATGGAGGCAGCCACTTTATCTAACGGGTTGGCGTCGCCATAAACAATTACTTCGTCTCCTTCCTTGACGTCTAAACCAGTGACATCCACCATGCACATGTCCATGCAGATTTTGCCCACAATGGGTACCAGTCGGCCAGCGATAGATACCTGTCCAATGCCATTGCCTAATTCTCTCGGATAGCCGTCGGCATAACCGATAGGGATAATGGCTATTTTACTATCTCTGAGTGTTTTATAGGAACGGTTATAGCCAATGGTTTCGTTGGCGGGGATGGTCTTGACTTGCGTGACCACTGTACGCAGGGTGACGGTATTTTGCAATTGCGCTTGGTCTTGTGGCACGGCCGAGAAGCCATACAAACCAATACCCAAACGCACCATGTCGTATTGTGCTTCGGGAAAACGGCTGATGCCGGCAGAGTTGAGGATGTGCCGCAGAATGGGGTAGTCAAACTGGCCAATCAGGTAGAAACTCATGCGGTCGAACAGTGCAATTTGTCCACGGGTGAAGTCGTCCTCATTGGGGTCTTCGGCAGCCGCCAAATGCGAGAAAATGGAAGCGATCTTCAACTTAGGATGTTGCTGGATGAAAGCTACCAAACGGGGCAAATCTGCTTCGTCAAAGCCTAAGCGGTGCATGCCTGTATCCAACTTAATGTGAATGGGAAAAGATTCAATATCAGAATGTTGTGATAAAAGTTCAGAGAGTTGTTCCAGATAGTGGAAGTTGAAAATCTCAGGTTCCAGCCGATAGGCGATCATGGCTTCGAAACTGTGCGCTTCGGCCCCCAGCACAATAATAGGCTTGGTGATGCTGCGTCTGCGGAATCTGACCCCTTCGTCGGTATAGGCCACTGCTAGATAGTCCACATGATGATACACCAGTTCGTTGATCAATTCCACATCGCCAAGTCCATACGACTGGGCTTTCACCATAGCTACCATCTTGGTTTCGGGTTTTAGCAGCGAGCGGTAGTAGCTCAGGTTGTGGATGATGGCGGGCAGGTTGACATTGAGCACCGTTTGGTGGGTTTTGTACTGCAAGGCTGCCACTACCTTTTCGAAGCGGTAGCTACGGGCCGCTTTGAGAAGGATAACTTCTTGATTGAAGGGTTCTAGGTCTAAGTTGGCCAATAGCTCTTCTGTGGTATGGTAAAAGCTTTGCTCCGGAAATGCAAAGACGGAACGGTGGGCATAAAAACCGGTACCAACCGCAATAAGTCTTGTTATTCCTTTGTTTATCAGTAATTTATATATGTTCTGATAATCATCAGTGTCCAAATTTCCGGCTTGTTCAAAATCGGAAATGATGACGGTTTTGCGAATCATCTGGGTTTGGGCATTCATAAAGTCCAAGGCGATACGCAAGGAGCTCATATCCAGACTGTAAGTGTCGTTGATGATGACTGAATTGTTGATGCCCTCAATCATCTCCATACGCATGGAAACAGCAGACAAACTCTGCAATTTCTGGTTGATTTGTGGGAGCGTGAAATCCAACAACAGCATCAGCACAACGGCGTGCATGGCATTTTCAATGGAACCTGTGTCAGAGAAGGGAATGTCAATCAATTGGCCATTCAGGGAGACCACCGTGTGCACATCGGTAGTGTTGACAAAGTCAAGATGATAGTCCGCATCCTCGGCATGTCCCCAGGAAATAGTCTTTCCTTGGAAGTCTTTATTTTGTTTGAAATAATTGTGAATGAGAGGATTATCAGTATTGTAGATGACTTTCTGACAATGTTGGAAAAGTTTGGTTTTTTCTATCAGTTTTTCTTCAATACTCTGAAAAAACTCTTTATGTGCGGAACCTATATTGGTGAGAATGCCGATAGTGGGCTGGATGATGGCAGCTAAATTTTCCATTTCACCGGGCTGGGAAATTCCTGCTTCAAAAATGGCAAGGTTATGCCGTTTGGCCATTTGCCAAACTGACAAGGGCACGCCGATTTGGGAATTGTAGCTGTTGGGGTTTCTCACCACGTGGAATTCAGGGGCCAGCATCTGGCTAAGCCACTCTTTCACAATGGTTTTACCGTTGCTGCCCGTAATGCCGACCACAGGATAGTCAAATTGCTTCCGATGGGCAGCGGCGATTTTCTGCAAAGCATCCACCGCATTGGTTACTTGGAGGAAGTTGGTGTCGGAAAAATGAGAAAAATTGGCCAAGGCTTGCGTGATTATGAAGTTCCGTACCCCTAATTTCCATAATTCCTGAATGTAATGATGCCCGTCATCTTTGGCAGTGGTGATGGCGAAAAAGAGGGTTTTCTGCGGAATCAGAATGTTTCGACTGTCGAACGCAAGAAACTCTATTTCAGCATTTTCATCAACTATGCGGTGGTTTAACGGGAGACAAACATCCTTGATTTGCGCCAATGTCATCATGCGTGTGAATTTATTTTTGCAAAAATACTTTTTTTATGATTAACTATGCCACGTTATGTAAAAAGTTTTTTGTACATTTGCAGACTTTATTGTATGATATTGATAAATTAGGTTAAATAGCTGAATATTATGGGATTATTTTCTATTTTCACGAAAGAAATAGCCATTGACCTTGGCACTGCCAATACGGTCATTTTATATAACGACAAAGTTGTCGTCGATGAGCCTTCCATTATTGCCATAGACAGAGATACCAAAGAATTGCAGGCTGTCGGCAAAAAAGCTTTGATGATGGAGGGTAAGGAACATGAGCGTATCAAAACTATCCGTCCCTTGCGCGATGGCGTTATCGCCGACTTCCAGTCCACCGAGAAGATGCTTTACGAGCTGATCAAGATGACGGGTACCAAGCGTTACTTTTTCCCGCAGGCCCTGAAAATGGTGATTTGCATTCCTTCGGGTATCACCGAAGTGGAGGAACGTGCTGTAAGAGACTCGGCCGAACATGCGGGTGCCAAAGAGGTACGTATGATTTATGAGCCTATGGCTGCCGCTATCGGTACAGGTATCGATGTGCTGGATGCCAATGGTAACATGATTATTGACATCGGTGGTGGTACCAGCGAAATCGCTGTGTTGGCCTTGGGTGGTATCGTTTGCAGCAAGTCTGTCAAAACCGCTGGTGTGGAGTTCAATCTCGACATTCAGGATTATATGCGTAAAAAACACAATATCGCTATCGGTTTCGGTACTGCAGAACAAATCAAAATCAATGTGGGTTCCGCCATCGAGGACTTGGAAAATCCGCCTGAAGATTATGAGGTTTACGGTCGTGACCTCTTGCAGGGTATTCCTATCTGCGTAAAAGTCAATTACCGCGAGATTGCTCAGGCTTTGGACCGCTCCATTTCGAAAATTGAAGCCGCTGTCATCAACGCTTTGGAAAATACTCCGGCAGAGCTTTCCGCAGATATTTACAAGACCGGTATTTACATGGCCGGCGGTGGTTCCTTGCTGCGTGGTTTGGATAAGCGTATCGCCAAGAAGACCAGCTTGAAGGTGCATGTGGCTGAAGACCCATTGAAAGCCGTGGCTCGTGGTACCGCTATCGCCTTGAAGAATTTCGACAAATTCCCGTTCCTAATCCAATAATTTGGGCTATGAATAATCTTTCTATGATTGCCGCTGTAGGCAATAATTATGAGTTGGGCTATAAGAACCAACTGCTTTGTCATTTGCCGGTGGACCTGAAGCGTTTCAAGACGCTGACCTCCGGCCATACCGTATTGATGGGCGACCGCACTTGGGAATCATTGCCCAAAAAACCCCTTCCCAATCGCCGGAATATTGTCATTACACTAAATCAAGATGCTGATTATCAGGATTGTGAATTGGCCTTTTCCATAGATGAGGCCATGCGTTTAGTAGAAAATGACGAACAACCTTTCATCATGGGAGGGGCTACTATCTACAAGTTGTTTATCGACAAGATTGAAACTTTATACCTTACCCGCATTTTGTCTGATTTTCAAGCGGATGTTTATTTCCCAGAATTGAATATGGAAGAGTGGACATTGGTGGAGGACGAATTTAAACCCAAGGATGAAATAAATATCTATGATTTGCGTTTTCAAACCTATAAAAGGAAACAAAAATGAAAAAGATTATCGTATTTCTCGCTTTTGTAATGGTAGGCCTGATGGCCTTCGCCCAAAACAAAAAGGGAGTGGAAATCCCATATCCCAATGTTCCTATTGATGAACAGACCAATCTGGTCACATATAAGGAAGTGGTGCAGCAAGCCAATGCCACACCACAGGAATTGTTTGACCGTGCCATGCAGTGGGTGAAAAACTATTATAAAAACACGGCAGAGGTCATCAAGAGCAGTGATCGCGACAAGGGTGTTATCCAGTTGCGTTCCAGTGTGAAAATTTATGTGGTGAAAGAAGACGGAAGCAAGTTGTTCAAGAATATTGTGTATTACAATATGAAGATAGAATGCCGTCCAGGCCGTTATCGTTATACCATTACAGATTTCAATGAGAAGGCTACCGCTGCCGCTCCTGTTGAGGTTTGGCTGAATACCGAGAATCCTAAATGGGAAATTGGACAATATGCATGGCTGAATCAGATTGATGAACAGATTCTGGCGTTGATAGAATCCTTGGAAGAAGGTATGAATCCCCCTGTCATTATAGAAGATGAGTGGTAAAAAAGTCCTTTTCTTATTAGTTTTGTTGTCGGCTTTGTTTTCTTCCTGCCGTAAAGAGAAAACAGCAGATTTGTCGTTGTCGTTTGCTTTTGAGGTGGATGGGAAGGCATTGCAGCAGGATGTACGCCAATATGTCAATGCCGCAGGCAATCAATACGAAGTGAACGAAGTCATGTATTTCATTGATGATGTTAAATTGTATAAAAGTGATGGTTCCGTGGTTTCAAAAAACCATATTCATTATGTGGATGCCGATATTCCTTCGACTTTGGAATGGGATTTGGGCATGATACCACAGGGTGACTATACCGCGATTTCATTTACTTTTGGCTTGACTGACGCACAAAACCTCAACAATCGTTTTGTGAATCCGCCGGAGTGTGACATGAGCTGGCCGGAAGTTATGGGCGGAGGTTATCATTACATGAAAATCAATGGCAAATGGTTGGCGGAGAATGGGGAAGTGAAACCTTTTAATCTGCATACAGGCAGAGGTCAGATATACGATGAAGAAGGAAATGTTGTCGAATTGGTGGACAACTCTTTTACTGTGAGAGTAGAAAGCCCTTTTACGGTGAAGGGAGAATGGAAAAACATGCAACTGGTCATGAACATCAACCAATGGTTCAATGCGAATCATGTGTTTGATTTAAATGAATGGGGTGGAAGTATCATGCAGAACCAGGCGGCCCAGGAGATACTGAAACAGAATGGACCGTACGTGTTTGAATTGAAATAGTAATTGTAAAGACGGGGCATGCCTTGTCTCATAAAAATAACACATGAAGAGACGCACGGCCGTACGTCTCTATAAAACGAAATATTGTGAAGACGGGACAACCCCTGTCTCCAAAAACAAAATTTACCATGTCAGGAAAATTAATCATTGTGTCAGCGCCTTCCGGGGCAGGAAAAACGTCAATCGTGAAGCATCTTCTGAAAGTACAGCCCAATTTGGCTTTTTCCATTTCCGCCACCAGCCGTGCCAAACGCGAGGGCGAATGTGACGGCAGGGATTATTATTTCCTGTCTGTGGAGGATTTCAAACAGAGGATGGCCAATGACGAGTTTCTGGAATGGCAGGAGGTTTACCATAACCAGTTTTATGGAACTTTAAAATCCGAGATAGAGCGAATTTGGAGTGAAGGCAAGCATGTGATTTTTGATGTAGATGTCCTTGGCGGACTGAACCTGAAGAAGATTTTCGGCGACAAGGCTTTGGCTGTATTTATCCAACCTCCCACCGTAGAAGCCCTCAAAGAGCGTTTGTGCGGCCGTGGCACCGAAGACCCCGCCTCGCTGAAAAAAAGACTTGACAAAGCTGAGTATGAGCTGTCGTTTGCCGACCAGTTCGATACGGTGATTGTCAATGATGTCCTGAAAACCGCCCAGGAAGAGGCGGTGGCGAAAATCAATGCTTTTTTGAAATAGTTTTCTTTTCTGTGACTTTTCTAAGAATTAGTCTGATTTATTCAGGCTTTTTTCTTAAATCAAAAGTTATTAGGGTGGCTAGTAGAGTTCGCTTATAGTCTAATTATTTCCATGTAATTGGTAACGACCACCAATGTTGTTTTCAACGATTTTAACGATATTGCTCTGTTCACCAAGAATCATACAACAATGATGTATTCCAAGAACCAAATCCTGAACTTCCTGTTCATCTTCCAAATCAATGATGGATAACCCAGCTTTTTTACATTGAGTTCTATCAATATGCCTACTATGAGTTTTGCTGTGGTCGTTCTTGCTGAAAACTTTCTTGATTTTTTCCTTTTTACTCCTGTCAAGTCCCTTATCAGACAATATTTTTTCAGTCAATTCCTCTGAAAGTTCATCGGCTTGTTCGCAAAGTGTGATAAAAGTCGGGTTCAGTTTAGAGATTATAGTTTGCCATAAACCAAGACTCGCAGGGCGTTGTTCAACATCAGCTATAGCTTTTTTGAATTCACGCAGAACTGATTGGCAAGGCACACCATTCAGTTGAGGATCAAACGGGCCAATGCATGACTGCCTGCCCATAATAATAGATTTGCAAGAAACTGCAATCAATGATCCAGCAGACATTGCCATTTGAGGCACAATAGCTCTAATGTCGCTGTTAAAATACGATTTCAAGTAATAAATAATCTGTTCAGTTGCTGCGAGGTCACCACCAGGAGTGTGCAGTATGATATCAAGGCCTTTTTCCTTATCTAATCTATGCACATTTTCCATCAATGCGTTAATATCCTTGTCATTGATGATTATTTCCGGATTTTTCGGTTTGTGCATAAATGCAGAAAAATACAAGATGGTGTTTCTATTTGTGATTTCAGAGAGACGTTGTATAAATTCTGTTTTCTTTCCCAAAAGATATGCCACACCAGCATTAGGATTTTTTGGTGTTATCTGTTTTTGGGATTCATTCAACAAGGTACTCCAGCTATACATAAGACTACAATGCTTTTATAGAGTTAACAGTTCCTGAAATACATACACAGTCGTCATCATACACTGAATACTGCTTATAAAAGCCATTCTGCATCTCCCATTCAGTGTTTACATACTGGGAAGGAGTATAGTCTTTCGTCAGTTTTTCGTATGCTTCTTGGGTGTTCTTTGAGTTGCCTTTCGTATCCATAATTGATAAAATCATTCTGTTATTATTAACCTTGCGCTGCAAATATACAACTTATTTTTCATTTTATTATTGTTCATTTCAATTTTTTTTACATTTGTGGTTTCCACTGCTTTATCGTTATTGAGTATGGTGGCCAGCATAAAGAGACTTTTTTTCGGTGAAAGTTATTATCCATAGTATTTAAAGGTTTATACTGCCCACAAAATTACAACATTCATTTTCCGCCATTTCCTCTCCTCGCGGCACATATTGCACTTGCCCTGATGAAGGTATGAGACTGCCGCGAAATGCTTGAGCAAACATAGTCCGTAGTTAAGTGTATGCTTTGGGCAGAAGAATTTTAGATGGGAGAAGAAATTTTTTTTTCTGCAGTCACTTCCATCTTATTGAATGCAAAAAGTTTTTTGCCCAAATCTTTGAGGGAAGCTCCAAGATGATAAACAGTGTTATCAATAATAAGGAATCGGTCATGGTAACGGTCGGAAGTGTTGATGTCCACCGGTGAGTACTGTTGGTTGTGGCGTTCAAGATCCACTTGCAACGTCTCTGGTATCTTTCGTGTAATGATTGTGGCGTGAACTCCTTCATTGCGTTTGGTAAGAGTCTTCAACACTGAATCGTCCACATAATTGTCGATAAGAATAATCCGTTCTTGAGCCGAGCGTATCAAATCAGCTACAAAAGTGTAGGCATCGAAAACTTGTCCGTCATAGAAAACACCTTCCACAGGAGGTAAAGAGGTACGCACAAAGAAACCTATTTGTTCTTCCGTTTTAGCAACTCGTTGTTCCAACCGTTCAACCCTTTGGCTGATAACATATCCGCGCAACAGATAGTCTTTTAACACAGTATTTGCCCATTGACGGAATCGTGTGGCTTTTTGTGAACTAACTCGGTATCCAACAGACAATATGGCATCTAAGTTGTAGTGCAATATACTTCTAACCACTCGTCTTTTCCCTTCTTTGCGAACTACCGAGATTTCCTCGGTAGTTGCTTCAAAGTCAATTTCGCCTTCTGTATATAGATTTTTCAGATGTAATCCCACATTGTCTGTTGAACACCCGAATAGTTGTCCCATTTGCGCTTGGGTCAACCAAACTGTTTCCTCTAGCATCCTGACTTCTAATCTAATACTTGATGCATGTTTTGTATTTTGCAAAACCATGCAGGGGTACGGTTAGTGATTTTTGGAAGTTTTTTTTGAGAAATAATGTTGTATAGTTGCGTGCGTGGTTTAATCTGTTACATCTTTTGGAACAATTCACCCTATAACCGTGAAAAAATACAATAAAAGATGCTGGTATTAAAAAAAAACATATATTTGCAGAGTGAAATTAAAACAATAAAATATATGGCATAAAAACAAAGTAGAATAACAAAAACATATTAAAGCGTATTCGCTTTTCTTGATGTACCCCGAAATCGGCAAATTTTGGTACTTTACTACTTCAAGAAAGGAGAGACGCTCACGATACCGTGGGCTTTCTTGTTTAGTAGTAAAGGTTTTGCCGAACCTCGGGTACAAAGCAGAAATAGTTCACGGCTTTTTTATTGTTTTTTTTTGACAAGGAATTTAACACATAAACACATAACATCCTGAGACATATGAACGACATCAACTCTTTTGCCGACAATAGCCCATTCAAGAATCTTATCGACATTAATCATGTACAACAAGCTTGTCAAATGGTACCATGAAGAAGGATGTAAATGGGTCAAAATGGGTTATGGTTTTTCGAAGTGAATGACTTAATTTTGCGGAGAAAAAAACGACACACAAAAATATTATTTATACCAATTCAGTGAAAATATATTTTATAAACATTTTACATGAAAAGCAATAAAATGAGTAACAGGAAAGATTCTATTATCAAAACCATGGAAGCTATTGTCAATAATGAATTGAACAGTAGCAATTGCAGGTTAGAGGAGATAACATATAAAAACCAACGTGCTCTTATCAATACTCTTTTTTGCAAGGATAGGTATGAGTACAACAGAGGTACTATCCTTTTACGATTAGTAGTGATAAACTCTTTATATTCTACGAGTGCAGAATATAGTTATTTCTCATTCGATGAAATGGCCAAGGATATTTTCTCAATTGGCAATGGTAATGAGAATGCTTCCTTGGATTATTTTTACGGAATAGCAAACGGAGGAGAAGACAGTAAAGGATTGTTTGGTAAAGAATACGGCATCCGAAAAAATCTTGCAAAAGGCAGTCAGCAGATGTCTCTAATGACAAAATATGCATACTATGCGCTTCTTCAAGAAAAAGAAAAATATCCTCTCGGTTTCCCCATCTATGACCGCCTTGCCAAAGAATCCTATCCAATAGTATGCAAAATGCTTAATGAAAATGAAATCCACAGTTTTCCCCCTATGAAAACTCCAACCATTGAGGATTATGTAGAGTGCCTTAAGCAGATACGATCTAAGCTTTTTGGCAACAAGAATCTATTTCTCGGTTATCAGCAGTTTGATATTTTGGACGCCTATTTATGGCGTATGGGAAAATTTGAAGATGGAAACTTTTCTCTTCTGCTTGAACAGAAAGAATATAAAAATTTTATTACAGCAATTGGTCTAAACGTAGAGAAAGTGGACGGCCGAAAAAAATACAACAAAACGATGATGGAAAAATATAAAAGAGATAAAGATAATGGATTAATAACCGAGAATCAATACAACTATTTCAAAATCCATAAAAAGAATGACCTTAAAAATGACGACACAAAAACAACACACGCTTTTAACTTCAATAAAGCCGTATTAATAGAACTTGAAAAAAACAAAACATCTCTATTCACAAACGAGTATATTACAACTCTTTATACCCATTGGCGTGATGAGTATCATAAAACAAAAACTACCGAAGATGAATAACGATATATACTACCGTCCACCGTGGACTTGTGGCAAATACAATGCTAAGAAGCATGTAGCTATAGTATTTAATTCAATAGAACAATGTGATTATTTTTTTGAAGAGGATGCGGCTGATATTATTGGATTGATATTGAGTGCTGGTAGGAATGGCAAAGTATCTATATATGATATTTCCCAAAAACTTCAAATAGACGAGTCTTCTGTCAATAATTTCTTTTCCAATCTTGTGGAATATGGTTTATTATCACCATCATTAATATCAAAAGAGGTAATTGAAGAATATCGAAATGCTTGTAAATTAGCAAGAACATCGGGAAAGACACAAGGCGAATTTGGAATGAATGAAGAATTTTCCAATGCAGAAGAAGCGTACTGTGAAGCAATAACAGATTATGACACTATCTATTCGGTGATGTTTGAACTTACATACAGGTGTAATGAAATGTGCATTCATTGCTACAATCCTGGTGCGACAAGGAACAGCCGAGAAGTGAGTAGAAGAGGAGAGTTGAAGGAACTTTCTTTAGATGACTACAAACAAATAATTGATGAGTTATGTTCTGCTGGATTAGTTATGGCAAGTATTACCGGAGGAGAGCCCTTTGCCTATCTCTATATATGGGAGATTATTGATTATCTATACAATAAAGACGTAGCAATACGTATTTTCACCAATGGCCAATTGTTAGTTGGCAGTGTGCCAAGATTAGCCAAGTATTATCCTCGCGATGTCCGTATCTCTGTATATAGCGGTGTCGATAGTGTTCATGATGGAATTACTCAAGTAAAAGGTTCTTTAAAGAAGACATTGGATGTAATAGAACAATTGGTTGGATTCTCCACCAAAGTGGTTATCAATTGTCCAATAATTACCCGAAACGTACAATCCTATACAACTGTAAAAAAAATTGGTTCAATCTATGATTCTGAAATTGTATTTGACGTGACAATAATAGATTCTATGGATGGTGATATCTGCCCAACAAAAAATCTACGACTCACTCCCGAACAATTGGAAGTCGTCTTACAAGATATAGATATTTCTGGTCATGTGAGTTTGGATGATCCTCAATCATTAGAATGGCCAAAACAAATAGTAAGCGACGGTGCCCCGTGCAAAGCAGGAGTATCTCTTTTCTGCGTCAAACCCAATGGTGATTTGATTCCATGTAATTGTTTTCCAATGGTTCTGGGAAATATGCAAAAACAACATTTTAAGGATATTATTCATTCAAGTACCCTTCTGTGCGATTGGAGAAATACAAAAGCATTTCAATATATAGAATGTTGGACTCATGATTACTGTGCGTATTGTGACTACTGTGTTGGCAATAACTTTAATGAACATGGTAATCCATTAAAAGCTGGAGAGAACAATTGTTATATGGCAAAAAACAGGTATTCTTTAGCCCAAAAATTGAAGTCTAACTTTTCTGTCAATCGTAATATAGAAAATATCAAACTTGAAGAACGAGAATTAAAACGCCAATACAGAAAAGGTGATGAGAGCCACCTATAAGTGCTCAAGTATTAAAATTTAAAAATTATGAAATCATTAGAATTAGATGCAACAATCCGTTGCAGCAAACAAGGAGTCAAATGTATCCATTCGGGGCACAATGGATGCACCCTTGCAAGAAAAGTTTAAATTTCTAAATGAAGAGGGTGACTACTTTTTAGTCACCCTCTTTTTCCCTACTATGGATTTGGTCTTTTCGATAACCAACTCGAAAATATACAAACGCATACACAAATAGATGACACAATTTATGGCATTGATTGATTTCAACAAATTGAAAGAAAAAAGCACAGAGGCGTTGAACAACACCTCACAGTTTCTGGGTAATGCTAAAGATAAGACGGTAGAACTTACCAATTCGACCATTCAGGCCTTGCTGAAAGGCATGGACCTTGACGGATTGTTATCCAAAGTGGAAGAATACCAGCAGAAGACAGGCAAAGATGCCTCAAAACTCATCGACTTTATCAACAATCTCAAACAGATACAACAAAATGGAGAACGAGAGTAACAAGAATATCATACAGACGCTAACACAGAAATATCCGTTAGCCGATATCCTTGATATTGCAGAGGATGTGGCCAAAACCATTCCCGCTGCTGGCCTGCCCATCAAGATAGTCATCAAGATACTTCGTTTGTTGTTAAAAATCAAAAAGTAATTTATTATGGCAATATTTCTTTGGATATTTCAGTTTATCAGCCCCATCATCTTTCTCCTTGGGGGCTTGTATCTTTTGGAAAACCCGTCGCCTATGACACTTGGTTTAGGCGGAGCGTCGGCTGTTATCGGGCTTATTATCGGTATTGTAGGCTGGGGAGACACCGTGCCTCCACGATGGTTTTGGATCAAGAGCAGCACCGAGCTGGCCGGCAGCCGTATTATGACCGCCATCGGCTATGCCATACAGTTCTTCTTTATCCCAGCATTTGTGATAGGGATGATTGAGTATTTCGGGTAAGATTGTCACATGGGATACGAAACACCAAATCACTGAGAATGGCGTCACTATCAAAGTCATTCCCGTTTGGAAGTGGCTGTTAATGAAAATGGGTTAAAATGGATAGTGTCCTGTAATCGAAATTTGTTTATTTTTGTCTTCGCAAATCAAAGGTATGGAGGATAAGGACAAACTTTATATTGAACACTTGAAAAAATTGCTGTGTGAGGCGGTGGACCGGCAGATGAACCGCCCTTCCGACTTTGTGTTCCTGCAAGCCCTCGTCTTTGAACGCACCCATGAGAATATCGGCCTCAACACCCTGAAACGTATATGGAGCTATGGTAACACACCTGTTACCCCGCACATCTATACACTGGATGTACTTTCCAAAACCGTTGGTTATCGGAATTTTGAGGAACTGAAAAATTTTTACAGCGATGAGGGTTCTGAATCGTCGGACAAAGTGTTCGGCAAGATAGTAAGCAGTAATGATTTGCACCCCGGAGACCATGTGACATTGTGCTGGAATCCCGGCCGTCGCTGCACAGTGGAGTACCTCGGCAGCAATGCCTATCGTGTGATCAGCAGCGAACGCACCAAATTGAAACCCGGTAATACTTTTCAGACAGCATTCTTTGCGACAGGCTCACCTTTGATTTTGTCAAATCTTGTACAAGAAGATGGTTTTGCTCCTCTTTATGAAATCGGCCGTAAAAGCGGTATCACCCATCTCAGTGTGGAGTACAAAGCATCAAAATAATCATTGTTCGTAAATCACCGACAGTCGAACGTCAACTATCAATGTCAATTATCAACTGTCTCAATCGGTTCAATTGTTTTGAACTGGCTCCAAACGGCATCCTGGCGATATTTTTCGACTGACTCCGATGGCACACGAAGCACTGCGCTTTCCGGTATTTCAAACAAAGAATTGGGTTGCATCACCGGAGGGACCTTACAACGAACGGTCATAGTCTGAAGGTTATAGTCGATATTGAAGGCATAGATATCAATACGTTTCATACCACTGCCAATATCCACTTCACGCAGGTTTGGGCAATAGGAAAAACTATACGAACCCAATGCTTCCGTCTTGTCGGGAATAACAATGCGTTCAATCCCACTGTAGTAAAAAGCCGCATGAGCTATATACCGAAGTGAATCTGGTAATTTGATTTCGCTAAGACTGTCTGATTCGGTCGCAAAATCAGAAGGCAACTCCCTGATTGTATTAGGTAATACAATATCCTCGCAATATAACATTCCGGCAAACACGCATGGCGGCAAATGTTCTACAGCATCATCCACTATGACCTTCTTCAAAGAAAAGCAGCGATAATAGAAATTGCTTTCAGCATCGAAATGCTCGACTTTATTGGCTCCCATGTTGCAATCAAATGGCTTCCACACCAGAGTGGTAATAGAATGACAATCCGCAAAGGCATACGATTCCAGAACTTTCAAGGAGCGAGGGATCACAATGGTATCGCTGATCCGGATGCATCCGTTGAAAGCCCGATAGCCTATTCGTTGAAGCCCTTCAGGGAAAGTGACATGAGTGATTTCGTGGCAATTGAGAAATGCAAAGGAATCTACTTCAGTGACCTGATATTGAAGTCCCCTGCACTTTATGTGAGCGGGAATAACCATGTCACCGGAAGGGGATACAGAGTCATCCAAAACTGCCCATTCCATGTTTGGAGCAGTAAAAGCCACAGTTCTGTGCCAGTGCGACAGTACACGGGCATACACCGTTTGTCCGGAATCCAAGGTAACAGGGAAAATCTGACCGTTAGGGTTCATCCACCAGCAAAAAACGAGGACGAGCAACACGGGCAACAGCCACAACCACCATTGTGGACGCATCAGCCGAGCCAATGCTGCTACCGATTGTGGTCGTTTGTTGGGGTCGATACGTTGCGCATGACGAACAGCCCGTCCATACCGATGCGGAAACATTCGCTTTAAAATACCACCTAACGCATAAATATCGCTACGGAGGTCAGCGGACTTGTTTTCCAACTGTTCGGGAGCGGCATATTGGCGGGTACCGCCAATATGTCTGAATGCGAAGTTGCAGTTGTCGGAAAGTCCGAAATCAATAATTTTGGCGGTCAGACCATCCTTGGTGACAAGAATGTTTGAAGGTTTCAGATCCAAATGCCACACTTGTCGGTTGTGACAATATGCCATTGCCTCCATTATTTGCCTGAAAATTCTTTTCCGGGCAGCGAAAGAAGGCCGTGAAGCCAGCCATTGGTCAAGGCTCTGTCCTTCCACATATTCCATCACAATGCAAAGACCCAGCTCGGGATCTTCTTCCAGACTATTAACTCTGACAATATGAGGATGATCCAATTGCACTCCTATTTGGTATTCCTTGGAGAGAAACTCCCGATAGGCAGGATCGTTGCGATACTCGGGTACAAGACCTTTGAGCACATAGTAACGCCCAAAACGGCGGGCACGGTAGAGCACATTACAAGACTGATGACTTCGTATCGGCAGGGACTCATAGCCGGAAAAATGGTCTGACAAGGCATCTAAAGAGCCTGTCACCACACCGGATTGGGAAGTCTCGCTGAAGTCAGACATGTTTTTCGTTGTTTTTGAATACTGGGCAATGTTGTTAGCTTCAGTATTTTTTAATTATGCGGTTGGGCGAACTTATCGTTGTTCGTTAGCATCTCCCTTAACTCCTTCGGTAGATAAAAGGTCTTGTTTTTCTCCTGATAGACAATGACGGAGGATAGCGGGACAATTTGTTTGTCGATGGTGACGTAGTTGTCGTAGCTGTTAGCCACCAGTTTGTGTTTTTTGTATTGCACGGTCAGGCGATAGTGGTCTTTGTCGAGGCTGTCAATGGTGATGTTTTTCGCATCAGGAAACAGGGTGGTATGGCTGGTGAAAATGTCTTCGGTCAGCCTGGAAAGTTGCCCTGTAATGCCTAATTGCCGGCACAGGTACTCATTCACTTCTATATTGCTGATAACGCCGTTGGGACGATCGTTTTGCGGATGATAGCATGCCATAAAGACATCTTCACCGGTATGGCCGTAGGTGGTGGTGCCGAAATAGGTGCGGTCATACACAATGCGGGCAAGGGTTTTGGTCAAAGAGGCTTCTTTTCTATCCTCTTTGTCGATGGGGGAGTTCTTGAAGTCTTTGGAGTGGTATATTTTGTCCAGCTCCTCTTCAGTAAGTGTGATATTATAGTACTTCTTGATCAGTTCAGGGATTTTGTTTATTTCTTCTTTTTTGATCATCTCGGCCATTGACCAGGTGGAGACGGTGTAGTCATCCAAAGGTTTCATGATTTGGTCCAGCGTAAGTCTGTCATATCCGTGGTTGCTCTGACGACTGCCGATATTAAAACCGCCGCAACCATGGTCGGGGAGGACGAGCACTACCGTATGGCCATCTTTACGGGCAAAATCCATGGCAACTTGCACCGCATTGTTGAAGGCTAAAAAATCTAAAATGGCGGTTTTAACGTCATTATCATGGGCGGCCCAATCTACCTTGCTGCCTTCCACCATGAGGAAGAAGCCTTCTTTTTTCTGCGACAACAGGTCAATGGCTTTTTGGGTCATTTCCGCTAAAGAGGGCTCTTCGGCAGGTTTCCGTTCAATCTCGTATTCCATGCAGGTTTTATTGAACAAGGCCCACATTTTGCCGCTTTGGGTAGCTTCCATGCCTTTTTTGTCGTTCAGGAACACTTGATAACCTTCTGTTTTCAATTCTTTTGCCAGCTTGTCTGTCAGGTATTTTGTGCCACCGCCGATAACTACGTCAATGTGATTGTGAACCATCTGCGGGGCGATGGCGCCATATTTGCTGCGGTAGTAGCTATGGGCGCTACAGTCTGCAGGAGTAGCGTGAGGAAATTCGCAAGTAAAGACTAATCCGGTGGCCTTGTGCTTGAGAATGCGTGCCGCTTCCAGTACCGTGGCCATGGGCTGATAAGCCTGTTTGGCATCTATCGGATATAAGTCATGGTCGGTTTTGACAGGATAGGTGGATACAAAGCCGGTTTGCGAGGGTTGCCCCGTCACATAGCAGGAGGTTGTGGGGGCGGAGTCACCAATGGGAGCGTCAGAAGAGTGGGTCATCACCATACCGCAGAAATAGGCGTCGATGGGCAGCGAGGTATAGTTAGCGTCATGATACTGGGCATATTGCCGGGTCATGGACAAGAGGGCAGTGCTGCAGCCATCGGGAATCATGAGAATGACATTCTTGATGCTGTCTTGAGTGCAGAAGACCATCCCTGGCAGCAAAAGGATGGCAATAACAAGGAGGACCTTCAGTTTTTTCATGTTCGGTGTTTTATAAGTTTTCAAGGATATAATTGGTCAGTTTAGTATATAGATGGGTTCTGGTATTGCCACCCATGATAAAATGGTTCTTGTTGGGATAGAAGAACTGGTCGTATTGCTTGCCCGCTTTGTTGAGAGCTGTAACCAAGTCCATGGCATTTTGGAAATGTACATTGTCATCGGCCGTGCCGTGAATGAGTAAATATTTGGTTTCCAAATCTTTGGCAAATGTAATGGGCGAGTTTTGGTCGTAGCCGTCCGGATTTTCCTGTGGGGTTTGGAGGAAGCGTTCGGTATAGATGTTGTCGTAATAGCGCCAGTTGGTGACGGGGGCGACGGAAATGGCCATTTTGAAGGTCTTGCCACTCTTGAAAGCGGACAAGGCGGAAAGATAGCCACCAAAACTCCAACCCCAGATGCCGATGCGGTTTTTGTCCACATAGTAGAGGGTTTTCAGGTAGTTGGCGGTGGAAATCTGGTCGATAGCCTCATAATGTCCCATGTTTTTATACACGCATTTGCGGAATTCGTCGCCACGAGCATTGGTGCCGCGACCATCCACACAAACCACGATATAGCCGTGCTGTGCCAACAACTGGTACCAAGCGAAATCCATGGCACGGGAATATGAGTTATCGACTTCCTGTGAGCAGGGACCGCCATATACGTACATCAGCACCGGGTATTTTTTTGTGGCGTCAAAATCCAAGGGTTTCAGCATCCAGCCATTCAGTTGAATGCCTTGGTCGCTGGTGAAACTGAACAGTTCCTTTTTGGAGAAACCATAATCTTCCATGCGTTTTTTCAGTGCCGCATTGTCTTCCAACACGCGCAATTGCTTGCCGTCGGCTTTGTGGATAGTATAGACGGGTGGGGTTTGAATGTCGGAATAAGTACAGCGGTAATATTTTGCGTTGGAGCTGAAGGAAACGTCGTTCCAACCTGTGCCAGAGGTGAGCAGTTTCTTCTTTTTGCCATCGAAATTGATAACGTAGAGGTCGCGGTTAAGTGTGTTGGACTCATTGGATAGGTAGTAAACCAATTTCGCTTTCTGGTCAACAGCGGCGATAGAGGCCACATCCCATTGGCCTTTGGTGAGTTGTGTCACGGGGCCGCCCAGCTCAACTTTATAAATATGGTTATAGCCGTCACGTTCTGAGGTGACCAGCATGGTCTTGTTGTCGTTCAGGAAATAATACTCGTCGCTGATTTCCAGCCAGCATTTGTTATCATCGGTAAAAACTACATCATATTGCTGAGTCAGTGTGTTGTAACGGATAAAATCAAGATGGTTCTGGTGGCGGTTCAGCTTCAGCGTGATCAGGTCAGTGGAGTTGGGCAGCCAATAGATGCGGGGATAATAACCATCAAAGTCCTTACCAAAATCCAGTTTGGTGGTTTTTCCAGAGTTGAGGTCATAAATCATGACGTCAACCACCGAATTGTCTTCCCCTGCTTTTGGATATTTGTAGCGATATTCCTCGGGATAAAGTTCACCCCACATTGTCATGGAAAATTCTTTGACCTGGCTTTCATCGAAGCGCAGGAAAGCGATTTTGCTGCCATCGGGTGACCAGCTAAAATATTGTGCTTGACTGAGTTCTTCTTCATATACCCAATCGGCCATGCCGTTCAGCACTTTATTGCGCTCGCCGTCGAAGGTTATTTGTGTTTCTTTCTTGCTGGCCAAATCAACCATAAACAAATTGTTGTCGCGCACAAAAGCCACTTTGCTGCCATCGTTCGAGAAGGTGGCGAAACTTTGTTTGCCTTTACTTTTATCACTGATAGAAACTATTTTTTCTTTCTGTTTATCATAAACATAGTAAAACGCTTTTGAGGAACGGCGGTATATGCTTTCTTCTTCTGTAGATAATAAAATTTTGTTTTCAGATTGATCGAAACTATAATCGCTTAAATCTTCCAATTTCAATTCTTTGTTTGAAAATTCGGATATTTTGAGTGTTGGCAATGCCACTTCGGTCATCTCTCCTGTCTCGAAGCTGTGTTTGACGATGCCAGCTATACCTACCACGCTGTATTCGTTGCCGTTGGGTACAGGTGTATATCCTCGTACTCCTTTGGGATAAAACAGATATTTTGACCAGATGTCCTCAACGGTAATCTGTTTTTGTGCGTTTAATAATAATGGCAATAAAAGAAGAAAGAAAGCGAGGATTTTTTTCATGATATTATTTTTTAAAATTATCGTATTGAGAAATTGTTTGCAAAGATAACAAAAAAAGGTGATGCATTGCACCACCTTTTTTTGTTAGAATGTGTTGAAATTATTTGCATTCCCAACCTGGAGCTGATAACTCTGCGCAGTTTTTGATTTCAATACCGGTCATATCTTTGATTTTTTTCAAATCATAGGTAGCGGTTACACCATTAACTTTGCAAGTACATTTTTTGTTGCAAGAAGTTGTAAAAGCGGCTACAATAGCGATAGCTGCCAAAACGCACAATACTTTTTTCATGATTTTAAATTTTTTGGTTTATAAAAAGGTTTTCAATTTGATTCTGCAAAGGTAAGTAAAAAAATCGAGATAATGTGTTAAAAATTTAAAATTAACATTTTGTTGTAAAACAATGATAATCAACAAAATAAAATTTGTTAAAAAGATTTCGGAAAGAAAAGTTACAAAAATTGAATAGTGGCTTTAAAAGGAATATGTTTTTTTAGTAATAGGTAGGGTGAAAAATTTTTTTTATTTTTGTTGCGGAATTTGTGGAAATAAATGTAACAATAAGGTGAATATGGAAAAAAAAGTCTGCAAAGAGGGAATTGTAAGAAAGGTAGAAGCTGGAAAAGTTTGGGTTGAGATAGTGGTCAGTTCGGCTTGTGGAGGCTGTTTGGCCAAGAATATGTGTAATATTTCAGAAAAGAAAGACGAGATTATTGAAACTGAAAATATTACGGGAGAAGAGTTTGCTCTTGGTGAGACCGTGCAGATACAAATGCAGGAGAGCAAGGCGCACCAGGCGGTGGTATTGGGCTATTTGTTGCCATTTATTGTATTGATTGTTGGCCTATTTGTTTGCTATGCCTTGACTCATATTGAATGGCTAAGTGCCTTGGTGGCCTTTGTTTTGACGGCCACATATTATGTCGTTTTGAAAATGTTTGACAAACGCTTGGAGAAGAAATTCACCTTATATGTAAAGAAATGTTGATATTGTAGGCATCTGCGTCCTCGCAGATGCTAATTCATGCGACTGCGGGACGCAGTCGCTTACGATGAGGACGCGCGTTGCCTAACGTTTAAAAAAAAGGTAGAGACGCAATATTGCGTCTCTACAAATTATCAATTATTAATGGTTAATTGTTCATTAGCAGGTGCGTCCTGGATAAACCTTCAGGGCTTCGCGGAGGCATTCAACGGCTTTCTCGAGGTCGGAAACGTTGAGGCAGTAGCTGATGCGCACCTCGTTAACGCCTTGGCCTTTCTTGGAATAGAAACCTGTGGCGGGAGCGAACATTACCGTTGCGCCATTATAGCTGAAATCTTCAAGCAGCCAGCGGCAGAAGCGGTCGGAGTCGTCAATAGGTAGACGGGCTACGCAGTAGAACGCGCCTTTGGGCATCGGCACGAAGCA
>JAEEGK010000870.1_pt1 | contig 75959 bp, 45 predicted proteins | sample 8958771 | NCBI WGS metagenome assembly JAEEGK01 (sample SAMN16246547, study PRJNA631951) | gut metagenome | biome: gut microbiome; feature: rumen; material: SC-attached | host: Bos | place: Iran: Karaj | collected 2018-10
TGCTGATGCGCAACCGATGGGTGACGCTGTCGGCATTCCTCTGGGCCATCGGCTCATGCTACAGTCGGATGTACATGGGCGTGCACTACCCCACCGACATCCTCTGCGGCGCGCTGTTGGGCAGTCTTTTCGCGATACTTATATACCTTATATATAAAAACACAGCAAGGCGCATGGCCCTGCCGTTGGGAAAAGAGGTCTATCTGTCGCGCGACAAATATGCCATTCCGCTTATTTATCTGGCGACGGTGGCAATTCTGCTGCTACTAAGTTTGTGAGTTCAACAAACTGCTGAATGGATAGTTGCTCCGGACGTTTGGTCAAGAGTGAAGAGTGAAGAGTGAAGAGTGAAGAATCTGCAGGTAGCATCTGCTTCAGCGAGACACGCAGCATTTTGCGCCGCTGGTTGAATACCGTCTTCACCAACCGCTTGAACAGTCGTTCGTCGCAGCCAAGGTCGGTCACCTCGTTACGAGTCATTCGGATAACGGCACTCTTCACTTTGGGCGGCGGATTGAACACATGCTCATCCACCGTGAAGAGATATTCCACATTGTACCACGCCTGAATCAGCACCGACAGAATTCCGTATGCCTTCGTGCCCGGTTCTGACGCCATCCTCAGGGCCACCTCTCGCTGAATCATTCCCGTGCAGCAGGGAATCAGTTCCTTGTTGTCAAGCATCTTGAAGAAAATCTGCGACGAGATGTCGTAGGGATAGTTGCCCGTCAGCACAAAAGGCTGCCCGTCGAAGACGGTGTTCAGGTCCATGCGAAGGAAATCCTCACCAAGAATATTCTCTCTTAATTTGGGGAAATGCTCGTTCAGATAGGCTACGCTTTCGCGGTCTATCTCCACCACTTTCAGCGGACGGGGTTTCTCAACGAGATACTGCGTCATGACGCCCATGCCCGGCCCTACTTCCAACACGGACAGCCCGGGACAGGCATCCACTGTGTCGGCAATGGCTTTCGCAATGGAGAGATCGGTCAGGAAATGCTGACCCAGGTTCTTCTTCGGTCTTACTTGTTTCATCGACTTCTGTATGATAAATGGAACACAAAGACACGAAGGCACAAAGTTTTTCTTTGCGCAGCCCTTTGTATCTTCGTGTCTTTGTGTTCAGTAATTAACATGTGTACTTTCTTTTCGAAAAGTTTGCTGCAAAGATACAAAATTTTTGATTTAGCGTAAATATTTATTTGGGATAATCCTAAAAAAGGGGGATTTTTTGTTTTGATATTCCGCTCATTTATACTATCTTTGCAAACAGAACTTACAAATCAAAAACAATACACTACAATGAAGGATTTTAATTTCTACGCACCTACTCAGGTGGTATTCGGCAAAGAATCGGAAGAGAAAGTGGGAGCTCTTGTGAAGAAATACGGCGGCACAAAAGTGCTTGTCCACTATGGAGGCGGCTCAGCCAAGCGTTCCGGACTGCTCGACAAATTGTTCGGGCTACTCTCAGAAGCAGGCATCCCCTACGTTGAATTAGGCGGAGTGGTACCCAATCCGTTGCTTTCAAAAGTAAAAGAAGGCATCGAACTCTGCCGCAAGGAAGGTGTTGATTTCATCCTGGCCGTCGGCGGCGGCAGCGTTATCGACTCCTCGAAAGCCATCGGCTACGGTGTCTGCTACGATGGCGACCCCTGGGATTTCTGGGGGAAAGGCGTTGCGCCGAAAGCCTGCCTGCCCATTGGTGCCGTGCTCACCATTCCTGCAGCCGGTTCAGAGATGAGCAACTCGTGCGTCATCACACGCGATGAGGACAAGAACAAGCGCGGCTTCAACAGCGACCTATGCCGTTGCAAGTTCGCTATTCTGAACCCCGAGCGCACGTTCACACTACCTCCTTATCAGACGGCTGCCGGTGCCACCGACATCATGATGCACACCATGGAGCGTTATTTCACACCCGAACAGGACATGACGCTGACCGATGCCATTGCCGAGGCATTGCTCAAGACCGTGAAGGACTGCGCCCTGGAAGTGATGAAAAACCCGGAAGACTACCGCAACCGCGCCCAGATAATGTGGGCCGGCTCGCTGGCTCATAACGACCTGACCGAATGCGGCACCACCAAAGACTTTGCCACCCACCGTCTGGAGCATGAGCTGAGTGCACTCTTCGGTGTTACCCACGGAGCAGGTCTGGCAGCCATCTGGCCTTCATGGGCACGCTACTGCATCCAGAAAGGCCATGCCCGCCGCTTTGCCCAGTTTGCCGTCAACGTGATGGGAGTCACCAACGACTTCACCGACGTGGAGCGCACAGCCCTGAAAGGCGTGGAAGCCATCGAGCAGTTCTACCGTCAGATAGGCATGCCCACCTGCATCAGTGAGCTGCTTGGCAAGACGGCCACCGAGGAAGAGATTGAACACATGGCCAAGATGTGCAGCCGCGGCTATACCATTACGGTAGGTTCGCTGGAGGTACTCGGTGTGGAAGAAATGAAGACCATTTATCGGATGGCAAACAAATAGAAGACCCCTCCCCGAGAGAAGACTAGAAAGCCTCCCCTCGGGGAGGTTTTGAGGGGGTTAAAAATAAAAAGGCGAGTTCCTCATAGGAGTCTCGCCTTTTTTCTTATTTATAAAAACTCAAAATCAAAACTTGTGCTTAGAGCTTTGTGCCTACATAAGCACCAAATGAAACTGTGACTGCGCAAATCAGCGTGGCAACTGCCAATGTCATAAATAATCCCATAATACTTTTTACCTTTAAATTTGTTATCCTAAACTTTATGGCCCTTGGCCATCTTTTTCTCTCTTTATAATCCTATTGAAAGGAACCGTAGTCTTTATTTTGAAGTAAAGCCCATGTGGCTTGCAACAATCAGAACTACAACTGAACTAGTAATCATCATCTGTAACATAATCTTTTTACCTTTTTAATTCATCGCCCGATTGCGGGCGTCAGTCGTTTATATTGTTACCCTTTTGTTATTTGACGATGCAAAGGTACGGGCTTTTTGGAAACCGGCAAACATTTTCAGCACGAACAATTGTAAAACCGACAATTATTTGACGTACATCAAAGCAATTGACTTTGGTCAAAAACCGCGCTCCGATTCCTGCAAATGCCCATCAGAAACAATGTTTCTGCTAAACGGAAGCAGCGTTCCCGCCGGGCGGGAACGCTGCTTCTAATGGGTGGATATTTTTCTCCAGTCAAACTTAAAAGTCTTAGTGGAAGTATCCTCTTCCTCATCTTTCCATATATCGAATTCAATCTTCTTGGAGAGATAGCCTCCTCCAACCACCTCGGGATCAACGGGAACAACGGGAGGATCAGGAACAGGCGATGCACTCTGTAGCACGACAACCGAAGAAAACACTTCTGTGATGAGCGGACGTACATAAGTACGGCGTGAGTCGGTATTCATATAGGGTAGTATCTTTTCTTATTTAGCAATATATTTACGTCCATTCCTGATAACCATTCCGCGGTAGCCACTGCCTACACGGTGACCGCTGAGATTGTAAACAGGTGCTGATGCCTTATCCGCTTGGCCGGCAACATCGGTAACGCCAGTGGGATTTGCAAACTCATAGTCGCCGTCGAAGACCATGGCAAGGTGGGCATTTGCCGGCAGTTCAGACATAGGTATCCATGCCACATAGGAAGGAAGAATATCACCATCAAATCTATAGAAGCCCACCTTGTCCCACGACGTGGGGTAGGACGGGTGTAACTGGAGCGTCAGGAAATTGGACTGCATCTCGGAGGGGGCTTCCTTTTGTCCGGCAGGATCGAGACTGCCCCTGAAGAGAAGGTTTTCGGTATCATACTGTGTGGACGCCGGAACATCGGTACCCTCATAGGGTGCAAGGTGCATGATGCCTTCCTTGTTTTCATAACTGAGCAATACTGGAAGATTTGCGGGAACAATGCGGCCAACCCGTTTAAGCGTCAATTGATTATCTGTAATGCCAGTAGCTACCCATGCCCAGCAATCAGCGGGCAATTTGACAGGATAGCCCAGCACCAGAGTGGAGAGACCTGCAGGATTACGGGTCACTGGGAAATACTGAATCAGGCGATTATTATCGTCATCCCATTCGTTATAGAACTTTCCCCATCCGTCGTAAACGGCTTTGTAGCCCTCAGTGACGTCGCTGCCGATGATGGCCTGGGTTTGGGAACCGTCCTTGACATAGACCGTCAGGTCGGAAGGGCAGTCGGAAAACACGTAGGACCCTTCGAGTGCCAGCGGAGAGAAGGTGGTGGTGCCTGTGGGGAACCATGTGTTGACATAGAGGTTCTTCAGATGAGACTGTCCCCTAAACGCCTCATCGGCCACGGTGTTGCAATAGCGGCAATCGATAGTGAGTTCTTCGTTGTCGCCCACACAGGTCATCAGGCGTCCGCCGTCGCCATTGTCCAGGTAGAGAAGATTGCCTTCAAACCTCCAGTTTCCATTCGAGACAAAGCCATCGGCGACATGGTGGCGGAAAGCGTTACCTTCAATAGTCGTGACACCTGCGGGTAATTTTAACGTTGATATTAAATAATCTTCAAAGACATCTTCCGCTATAGTCGTAATGCGATTTCTGACGATGGGCTTGTCTGCACCGACAGGAAGCGGAATGTCATCATTGATAATATAAGGAACAGGAGTGCCAAACGCGTCCTTTATCAGACTTGCAAGTTTCAACGAAGTGGCATCTATAAAACGTCCATAGTCAAGAGGGACTACAGTTCCTTTCTGGTTATGATCAAACGAAGACTTCCAAATGCCGACGTCGAGGGTATAGCTTCTATTAGGATTCCAATAATAGAGGCCTTCCGGTACTGGCATAGCATCTTTAGTGTATTTCCAGCCGTCGCCCATCACGTTGTTACCGCTCTTAAGATCAGTGGTATCGACTACAGAGAGTTGCTTGAAGTCTTTTTCACTTAGATAGGTACCGTTCACCTGGTAGCGATTGCTGCGGTAACACCCGCTGTTTCTTGTGGCTTTGGGGTTACTGAATACCGCCCTGGGATCAGGGCTAAAGGACATAAAGCAATGGGTAATGGAACAGCCAGTGCCCGTGGCTCCGTCAATAAATCCGTGGTTGATTACCCCAGAAGATTCGTCTATGAATGGGTTGCCGTATATTCTTGTGTCTACGAACGAGCAATAGCTGATGGAGGTTCCGTCGTTTACAGAATGTACGATTCCGCCTGTCGTGCCAACGTCCGAGCTCACCGTTCCACCCTCGACGTGGATATTGTTGATGGAAGCGTTCTCGCCCGTCACCTTATACACGACGAGTGCTGCATTACTGAAATGGCTTGTGACGTAAGGGTTTTTGAACAAAAGATTGCGCACCACGCTTCCTGTGCCTTTAAGTTCATGTATGAAAGCAGGTTCATCAGTATATAAAGTAGGTTTTGACTTAATATATAAATTACTGATGGTGCACCCCATGCCGTCGAACACGCCTTTGAAATACCTGATATAATAGTGAGCATCCGCGTAATAAGAGTCGACTTTGGGATATTCGATGTCGCAGGCCAGACGGATGTGTTTCTCCTCGACATCTTCCGACTCACACTGCTTGACAAGCAGCATGAACTCGGCGGCATTGGTGATATAGGTCCAGCCGTCGACTACCGTGGAGTAGCTGGTGGCCACATTCTTGTCGGAGAGCGTTTCAGCGCTGGCCGGCAAAACGGCAACGAGGATTGCGGCTAAAGTGAGTATTCTTTTCATCTTAGTAATTGAATTTTATGGTTTCCTGATCGTTTGACACGAGATAGAGCCCACGCTGGGCAGAAGGCATGTCGAAGATGGCAACACCCTGGGACGATGCTTTCTGGCGCGCCAAGATCATGCCGTTGGCGAGATAGAGCCGCACGTCCTCGCCAGGCTTGGCTCCGCTGACCTTCACCTGGCTTCCGCTGCTGATGATGCGGAGCGAGGCCTGGCTGTCGCCCTCGTCGTAGACTTTCTCCACTGCTGTGGTTTTATCCGAGGGGTAAACGGTGACGACGTCATATTCTTGGTTTTTATTTCCACTGACAAGAGCCGTTCCAATATTCTTCAACCGTCTCACCACGGCACTGATGTAGCGTGTCCCGGTCTCTTTCACGGGATAGGAAGAGACGATGAGGTCGGTCGACTCGTAGTTGGAGCGCTGTCTGAAGAAGCCGACACCTTTTTCTCTAAATGCTTCGGCAAGCACTTTCCATTCAGGAACTTCCTGTTCTGCCTTTGAGTATAAACTTTGCGGAAGAACGAATCCAACGATTTGGGATTCATGTCTCTCTTTATCTACAAGATAGAGAACGATGAGATAGGGTTGCGGCATCGGACGTGAGAACTTGTTTTTCACGTGGACAACGAACTTGTTGCGGCCTTGCTCGTCGACCATCTGCGACTTCACATAGCACTCCAATTGCGGAACGTCGGCATAGAGGCTGGCAGTCTGCTGCTCGAAGATGGCATCCTCGGCGGAATGCTCATCGGTGTACTTCATACCCCTGCGGCGGGCGAAGGCCCGCTTCTGCCGTCGTGCCAGGAAGCGGGGCAGCTGCTTCTTCTGCAAGTCGAGCACGTCGTCGTAGCTGACGGTGAGTTTCGTGTTGATGGCCATTCCGCTCTTGAAGGGTATGGTGACGCGCTCCTGTGCCGTCATTCCCGGCGGCACCACGACATGCAGCGGAATAGAGTCGTTCACATTCTCTACGCTGAGCACGCAGCGGTTGATGGTGGATGTGCCCAGATTGCTGACCTTCACCAAGAAGGTGGTTTGGATATTGTCGCTGACCGATGAGGTGAGCGCATTGTTCTCCTTCTGGTCGAACACGATGGTATAGCTGAAGGCATTGCTGAAATAGGCCGTGGCGCGCTGGATGACGGTGCCGCTGTCGTCGTTCACCAGATAGCAGCCGTTGATCTTCTCGTCGGTCATATACCCGTCGAAGTCGTAGATTTGCTTGTCTTCGGGAACGACGGCCATGACTAGCGGCGTGCCCACAAACATGTCCTGCCCAGTGGGAACAAGGCGGGCAGCCTTGATGATGTTGCAGATGGTGTCGGTGGCGGCACTCACGCCCTGCTCCACCCACATCAGTCCGATGTTGCGCAGCGACTGCGCGCCCTGGTCGGCCACGAGACGGAAGTTGGTGACCTCGGTGCTGCCGGTCGTCACCGAGGTGCTGAGTGCGCCGTCGGCTTTTCCGCTCATGTCGTAGCTGTTCAGGGCGATGCGTATCTGGCTGTCGCTGCCTGTGCCCACTTCGGAGAGCTGTGCCAGCACGTTGTGGCTGCCCACGCGGCGCAGTTCGAATTTGTTGTTCTTCTCCATGGGTGCTTCGCTGACGGTCACTTTATTGTCGGCTGCGACGTGGATGAACACGGGCCTCACCTCGTTGTCGCTATTTTTCTGTGTTGCGGCGATGAACACCTCGCCATCCTTCATGGTGAGCTGGTATTCAGAGAGCTGGCTGTTGCGCGCCATTGAAATCAGCTCAATGGGTTCCGACCAGTCGGTTCCGTCGAAGCGCGAGAGCATCAGCGAGCCGTAGAAGAGCAGGTTGGTGATGTCTTCCCGCTCCTCATTATTCAAGAGGAAGTTGCGTGACAGCCTTCCCTTCATCCAGATGGCTGCGGCGTGTCCGTTGTCGTCGAGTGCCACGCGGGGCCTCATGTTCGTTTCGTCGTTGGTGGTGATGGGTCTCGGGCGATACCATTTGCCGCCAGCTTTCTTCATCGTGAAGTAGATGTCGGAGATGCTGCCATTCTGGATGACGCAGTCCACGAGTTCATCGTCGCTGGGTGCCACCTCGGTGTCGGTGAGTTTCCGGGTGGCCTGTTCAAACACAGCGATGTCCATGGTGGGCGTTGAAGCCGAGCTGTAGTCGCCCGTTCCGCCAGTAAGATAGTCGGAGACGATGGCCGGGTTGCCAGTGGAGACAACGCGCAGGAAGCGGCTGTTGGGCGTGGTGGCATCCGACTTGTAGATGATGCTGTCGCCGCCGGAGAGGAAACGGACGGGGAAGTTGAGGTCGGCCTTGTCGGCCACGTAGCCTTCGGGAAGTCGCCGTGGAATCTTCACTGAATTCTTTGTCTCTTCGCCCGTTCTCATGTATTCCTGATATTTCTTGTGGAAGGGGTTGCTGTTCGACTTGTTGCTCAGCAGATAGGGTTCCTTATAGTTGATTCCGCCCCACATCTTCTCGCCTTTCTTGTCCCAGAACAGGGCATGCACCTTGTAGTAGAAACCGAATCCGGCGCGATACGACCAGGCCGTCCCGTTGAAAGGACGGTCGAACGTCATCCGGTCGCCAGCAGCTCCGGTAATGTAGGCTCCTGCCACACCTGTCACGCCGGCCTCAAGGCTGGCCGCAATAATGTCGAACTTGAATCCCAGACGTGCAGCGGCATCCACCCTCCCCAAGAAACTGGTGCCCAGCAAGTGGGTCTTCAGCGGATTCGTCTCTGCGCTGCCGTCGTCGTAGTAATATAGTCCGGCCTTGGCGGTGAGCAGGGTGTTGAACTTGAAGTCGATGCCCGCATCCACAGCCTTGATCACTTTCGAGGCATACTTGTTGTTACGCATCCAGTTGACAGCACCCGAACCGCCCACCTTGCTGGTGATGGTTTCGGCAAGGTCGAGCAGAGAAAGTTTCACGCTGAAGTCGAGTGAAGCCCTGGCGTTGATGTTGATTTCGTCGAGAAACCTCAGGCCGCTCATATCGGCCACTTTTGGTTTCGCCGCGAACCAGTCCAACGGGATACTGTATTGCATGAAAGCCTCGATATGGGCAGCGGCGTTGAACTTGAACGGTCCGTCGTCATCGTCGTCGGAAAACTTCTTGACTATGTCTTCCCATTTTGCGGTATTTGTCAGCCCGTCCTCGTTGGTGGAGCGTATATTGATCTTGTCCTTGTTGAATTTCCCGAGCTGGCCTTTGGAAAGGCCCTGATAGCCTTCTTTCCATTTACTGGTGGCCCCGTCCTTATCGAGGAAGTCGAAGTCGATGCCTAAGCCGATGGCTCCGTAGGCGCTTACTTTCTTCTTCTTGGCAAAGTCTAAGTTCACGCCGAAACGGGTGTATAGTGGCGGCGGGGCCATGGGGAACTTGAAGGAGATGTCGAGGTCGCCGTAGCCATTGAAGAAGCCCTTTCCTTTTTCCTCACCTTCCTCGTCGGGTTCCAGTTTTTTCTTCATTTCCTCTTCTACGCTCTTCTTCGTCTCTTCAATGTCGATATAGAAGTTGCAGAGGATGGGCAGTTCCATGACAGGGGTATCGTCGACAGCCAGGTAGGGTCGTCCACTCTCGTTGATGTCGAGATAGTCGAGCAGCGAGAAGTCGGCATCCCAGTAGGCATAGTCGAATGCGGGGAAGTGGAGCTTACGCCCCTCTCCCTCGAGTTTGTCCACCTTGATTTTGTTTTCCTCTGGGCCTTCGCTCTTACGCAGGTAGAGCCGGTCGCCCGGCATCTGGTTGTTCTTGGCAGTGAACACGGCGGTGAGCTTGGCCATCCGGTCGTAGAGTGTCCCATTGACATATTTCTGCTCATCCTTCCGCGAGCCGTATTCGTCGTAGTTGACCACGGCTGTCAGCGGCTGATTGGCCAGGTCTATATGCGCGATGTTGGCCAAGTAGAAATCGCCGCGCTTCCCGTCTACAGCTTCAAGAGCAGTGATCTCCATCTTCGAGACGAGCACGCCCGACTCGGGCATAGGGGTCGTGCTGAGGTAGATGTTCACATCCTCGTTCTGTTCGTAGAGCCATCCCGTGTTGGGGTCGAAGGCGCCGCGATAGTAGGCAATGGTCGGTGCATAGCCCTTGGTATAGGCCTCTATGGCGCAGGGTTCGCCGTTGGTCACCACGAAGAAGTGGCCATCTTTCTGTCCCCAGGGCATCGACACGTTGTCCTTGGCCGTGCCGTCGTAGTTGGTCAGCGAGGTGTTGATCACCAGATTGGTCGCATCGGTGACTACTTTATCGCCTCGGAACACGTTGATCCAAAGCGTGTCGTGAGGGGCAAACATGCGGGTGTCTAAATAGGAGGGGTTGGGGGCTTCCAGCCATTTGTGCTTCAGATAGGGCATCTGGCGGCCAGTCATCACACCGATGCCACCGTCGTCGAAGTGCGTTACCAAGTCCTCGGCCCATCGGTCCACGTCGATTCTCATGCGCTTGAAACCGTCGAAGCGCAGCCAGGCTTCCTCGATGGGCGTCAGCAGATAGTCGTAGAACGTGTAGAGTTTGCCGGGCTGCAGGTCGCTGATGGTCACGGTGTCGGTCTTGGCCGTCTCGTCGTTTACCTTCACGTATTGCAGGTCGTACTTGCCGGGCACCAGTCGGCTGCGGTCGAGCATCACCGAGCGCGCACCGCGCGAGCCGTAGCTGTGGCCGTGGAACGTGATGGTCTTGGCCAGTTCCTCGCCCAACCCGTAGGGCCACACCTTGATTTCCAGCTGCTGCTCGCCGCGAAGGGGCGAGATATAGACGTAGTCGCGGGTGGAATACGTCTTCGAGGTGTTATGCTTGGGGTCAGTAGTGCTGGCAATATTCGACACACGCACATGGAAGAGCCGCTCTCCCCGGGCCTGATCCATGCGCAGCACGATGTACTGGTTGTCGCGAGCATCAAAGAACTGCTTGTAGAAACCCACCGTGTCCTTCGGTGCGGCATTCTTCACCACCTCGACGAGCCGTTCCATCTCATCGCCGTTGTCCATCACGCCGTGGTCGATCGTTTTCCACTGGAACTTACTGATGTCGCTCCATGAGTCTAATGCCGACAGATTGCTGGCATACTCCACCGTGAAGTCAGCATTCTGCTGTGCTGCCACCATCAGGAAAGCGAAACACGATATTATAAGTAGAGACAGTCTCCTCATAACGATTGCTTTTTGATTAAAATAATTACAATATCGCTGCAAAAATACAAAAAAAAGTGTAAAAACAATTATAAAATGGAGAAAAAAGTGATAATAAAAAAATAACTTGGTACAGTTTATGAATAGTACACAGAGACGCATGCGTCTCTGTGTACTTAAAATCATACCAACATATTTTTAAAGCTACTTAATCAAACGTAAAAGGCCTTGCGGGCGCCTCATCCTCTTCTTCCTGCCAAAGGTCGAAATCGGTTTCCTTGGAGAGGGTTCCTCCTCCACCCACTCCAGGGTCAACGGGAACACGATAACCTTGGTGTAGCTCTCGGCCACTTCGCTCGTCAGCACTTCGGCTGAGGCGGGGACTATCGAAAAGAGGAATGCTGCTGTAGCAGAAAAAACTTTTTCATCTTAGAAATTGAATTTTACGGTTTCGTTATCATTTGACAATAGATAGATGCCTTGCTTCACACGGCTCATGCTGAAAGTAGCCTTGCCGTCGGCCGAGGCCCTCTGACGGCCCAGAATCATGCCGTTGGAGAAATACAGGCGCACATCCTCGCCGGGCTGTGCACCGTCTACCTCCACCTGACTGCCAATGACCCTGATGCGGAGCGAGGCTCGGCTGTCGCCCTCCTCGTAGACATTCTTCACCGAGGTGGTCTCGTTGGAGGGATAGACCGTGATGGTGGCAAATTCCTGCCCCTTGTCGCCACCCGTGATGGGAATGAAATTCCAGTCATCGTCGTAGGTCCTGACCACGGCTCTCATATAGAGCGACTTCGTCTCGGTCACGTTGGGAATCGTGATGACCACGTCTTCCGACTCGTAATTGTTGCGCGGCTGGAAAAGGCCTACATTTCCGTAGCCAAAATTATAGCCTTTGAGCGCTTCTCTTGTAATATACTTGCTTTGGCCGAAGACGAATCCCTTGGCCGTGTCCAGGGTATAACGCGTAGACTCCTGTTCGTCGCCCACCTGCAGAACCACGAGATAGCTGGGAGACATCTGGCGCTTATGCTTGTTTGTCACGCGCACCACAAAGCGATTGTTGCCTTCCTCGTCGACGGTCTGCGACAGCGCATAGCACTCCAGTTCGGGAATGTCGGCATAGAGGCTGGCGGTCTTCTGCTCGAAGATGGCATCCTCGTGGGAATACTCATCGGCATATTTCCTTCCGTTGCGTCGGGCGAAGGCTCGCTTTTCGCGGCGGGCCAGGAATCGCGGCAGCTGCTTCTTCTGCAGTCCGAGCACATCGTCGTAGGTGACGGTGAGCGTGGTGTTGATGGTCTTACCACTGCGATAGGGTATCGACACCCGTTCCTGCTGCGAAGCTCCGGCGGGAACCACCAGATGGAGCGGAATGGGCTGCGGCGCGCCGTCCACCATCAGTTCGCAGTGGTTGATGGTAGAGGTGCCCAGATTGTTCACCTGTACGATGAAGTTGGTGCGGGCAGCGTTCTCGGACGTAGAACTGATGGCCTGGTTTTCGTCGTCGTCGAACATGATGGAGTAGCTGAAGGCATTGCTGAAATATCCGGTCACGCGGTTGATCTGGGTTCCGCCATTGGCATCGCCCACCAGATAGCAGCCGGTGATTTTCTCGTCGGTCATATAGCCGTCGAAGTCGTACACCGGGCTCTCGTCGCTGATTTCGGCCAGTATGAGCGGTGTGCCCATGTGCATGTTCTTTCCGTCGGGCACCAGGCGGGCAGCCTTCAGCGTGTTGTTAACCGTCTCAGAGTCGGCGCTGGGCAGCGACTGCATCCACATCAGTCCCAGGTTGCTCAGCGACTTGGCGTTCTGGTCGGCCACGAGATGGAAGTTGGTAATCATGTTCTCGCCAGCATTCACCGAGCTGCACAGCTGGCCGTCGGGCTGTCCCTTCATGTCGTAGCTGTTCAGGGCTATGCGCAACTGGCTTTCCGCCTCACCCATATCGACGAGCTGTGCCAAGACGTTGTGGTTGCCAACACGGCGCAGTTCGAACCTGCTGTTTTCGGCCATCGGTGCATCGCTGACGGTCACCTGGTTGCCGGCCGTGACATTAATGAATACGGGCTTCACTACATTGTCGGGCAGCAGTTCTACGGCAGCCACGAAGACCTCGCCGTTCTTCACGGTGAGCTGGTATTCCGACAGTTTTCTTCTTCGGTTGAGCGCAAGCAGACTGACCGGTTCCGTCCAATTCTTTCCGTCGAAGCGCGAGAGCATCAGGTCGCCGGTGAGCACCAGGTTGGCGGCGTCTTGCTGCTCTTCGTATGAGAGCGTGGCATCGCGATTGAGGTTTCCCTCCTGCCAGATGGCCACCGCACAGCCGTTGTCGTCTAATGCCACGCGGGGCTTCATGCTGGTTCGGTAGGAGTTCACATAGATGGGCTTCGGGCTGTACCACTTGCCTCCGGCTTTCTTCATGGAGAAATAAATCTTCGAAATGTCGCTGGCCCGGATGATGCAGTCCACCAGATTGTTTTGGCTGGGTGCCACTTCGGTGTCGGTGAGCTTACGGGTGGCCTGTTCGAACACCACGATGTCGAAATTGTTCGACGAAGCGGAATGGTAGCTGGCGGCTCCTCCTGTGAAATAATCAGAGATGATGGCGGGGCTGCCGGTGGAGACTACTCTCAGGTATCGGCTGTTGGGGGTATTGGCTGCCGACTTATAGACGATGCTGTCGCCGCCGGAGAGGAAACGTATGGGATAGGTCTGGTCCACGTTGTTGGCCACATAGTTTCCGGGCAGCTGGCGGCGCAGGCGGGCCGGAGCCTTTTTCTCCACGCCGTCTGCCATATAGTCCTTATAATTCTTGTGGAAGGGGTTGCTGCTTGTCTCGTTTCCGAGGAGCATGGCCGGCTTATAGTCTATTCCGCCGAACATCAGCTCGTCGCGCAGAGACCAGAACAGGGCGTGCACTCTGTAGTATAGACCGAAGCCTGCACGATAGGACCAGGCTGCTCCTGAGAATGGCCGGTCGAACGTCAGGCGGTTTCCCATAGAGCCTTTTATGTAGGCACCGGCAGCACCTATCACGCCAGCTTCCACACCAGCGGCTATGACGTCGAATTTCAGTCCTAATCGCAGATAGGCATCCACCTTGGCCTGGAAACTCATGCCCAGCAGGTGCGACTTCAGCGGATTATAATACTCAGTTCCGTCGTCGAAGTAGTAGATGCCGGCCTTTGCCGAGATGAGAAGGTCGAAATTCAATTCAAGTCCTGAATCAAGTGCCTTGAAGATGCGCTTAGCGTACTTGTTGGTCTGAAGCGTATTTATGGCACCCTCGCCGTAGCCTATCTTTCCGGCTGCCCATCCGGCAAAGTCGAGCAGCGAGAAGCGTGCGCCCAGACTCACGTTGAACTTTCCGTTGATGTTGATTTCGTCGATGAAGCGCAGGGCAGCCCAGTCGGCCCATCTCATGTCGAGAGGGATGGCGTTCTGCATGAAGAATTCGAGCGACGCTCCAGCCTTGGCCACGAACATGTCGGGGTCGTCGCTGTCTTCTTTGAACTTGCCGCAGATGTCTTTCCATTTAGATTCCTGTACGACCTGGTTCTCGTCGGTAGAACGGATATTGATTTTGTTCTTGTCGAAATTGGCCAGACGGTTGCCGGGGCCTAAGCCTTTGTAGCCGTCCTTCCACTTGTTCGTGGCACCATCGGCATCGAGGAAGTCGAAGTCGATGCCAATGCCGATGGCTCCGAAGATGCCGATTTTCTTCTTCTTCACTATATCCATATCCACGCCGAAACGGAGATACACCGGGGGTGGCGCCATGGGGAACTTGAAGGATATGTTGAGCGACTGCGGTCCCTTGGTGATCAGATCCATAAATGAGCTACTCTTTTCCTCGGCTTCCTTGTCGGGCTCCAGTTTCTTCTTGGCTTCTTCCTCCGCCTTCTTCTTCATGTCCTCGATGTCGAGATAGAGATTGTGGAGAATGGGAAGTTTCTGAACCTCTGTGTCGTCGATGGCCAGATAGGGTCGCCCGGAAGCTTCGGTGTCGAGATAGCCGAGCAGCGAGAACTTCACATTCCAGTAGGCATAGTCGAACGACGGATAGTGGAGCTTTTGGGCTTCGCCCTCCAGGTTGTCTATCTTGATCTGGTTCTTTTCGGCGCTGTTGTCCTTCTTCAGATAGACACGGTCGCCGGGCATCTTGTTCTGCCTGGCTGTGAAGGTGACGTCGAGCTCGGCCAAGCTTTCGAGTATCTGCCCGTCCACATACTTTTTCTTGTCTTTCTGCGAGCCGAACTCATCGTAGTCCACCATGCTGGTGATGGGTTTGTTCTGCAGGTCTGTGCGTGCAATGTTGGCCAGATAGTAGTCGTCGCGCTTGCCCTCTACATACTCCAGCGACGTGAGTTCCATGCGCGAGACCAGTGCGCCCGATTCGGGCATGCGGGTGGATTCGAGGAAGATGTTCGTGTCGCCGTCGTTGGGATAGAGCCATCCCGTGGCGGGGTCGAAGGCACCGCGGAAATAGGCCACCTTCGGCGCATAGCCCTTGACGTAGGCCTCGATGACGCAGGGGTCGCCGTTGTTCACCACATAGAACTGCCCGTTTTTCTGTCCCCACGGCATCGACACGTTGTTCTTGGCCGTGCCGTCTTCGTTGAGAAGGTTGATGTTCATCACCAGGTCCTTGCCGTCTTCGAGCTGACTGCCGTCTTTATAGACGTTCACCCAGAGCGTGTCGTGAGGGGCAAACATACGGGTGTCTAAGTAGGAAGGGTTGGGGGCTTCCAGCCATTTATGTTTCAGGAAAGGCATCTGGCGGCCGGTCATCACGCTGATGCCGCCGTCGTCGAAGTGTGTCACCAGGTCCTCGGCCCATCGGCTGACGTCGATTTTCATGCGTTTGTAGCCGTCTGCTCTCAGCCAGGCCTCCACGATGGGCGTCAGCAGATAGTCGTAGAACGTGTAGAGCTTGCCGGGCTGCAGGTCGCTGATGGTGACGGTGTCGGTCTTGGCCGTCTCGTCGTCTATCTTCACGTATTGCAAATCGTATTTGCCAGGCACCATACGGCTGCGGTCGAGCATCACCGAGCGCGCACCGCGCGAGCCGTAGCTGTGGCCGTAGTAAGTGATGGTCTTGGCCCTCTCCTCTCCCATTCCGAAGGGCCACACCTTGATTTCTATCTGCTGTTCGCCGCGAAGTGGCGAGATGTAGATATAGTCGCGGGTGGAATACGTCTTCGAGGTGTTCAGCTTGGGGTCGGTGGTGCTGGCGATACTCGACACACGCACGTGGAAAAGACGCTCGCCCCGGGCTTGGTCCATGCGCAGCACGATGTAGCGGTTGTCGCGGGCATCGAAGAATTGCTTGTAGAATCCCACCGTGTCTTTCGGTGCAGCATCCTTCACCACCTCGACGAGCCGTTTCATCTCGTCGCCGTTGTCTATCACGCCGTGGTCTATCGTCTTCCACTGGAACTTCGAATTGTCGCTCCAGGAGTCCAGTTCCGACAGGTTGCAGGCATACTCCACCGTGAAGTCAGCATTTTGCTGGGCCGACGCCATCATAAGCATGAAACAGGATAATAGAAATAGGGCCAGTCTTCTCATATCAGTTTTTTTAGTCTATCATTTATCGTTGCAAATTTACATATTAATTTTTTGAATTATTTCATTTTGAATTGTTTTTTTACTTCTTGCCATTAAAAACGTACTTGAAGACATCTTAGTTTCTCAATAGTTTTCACTTATTTCACCCGATAAGGGCTTTTCCGCGCCTATTGGTATTCGTATCAATTGGCATTAAAGGAATACCGAATCAGTTCCGATAGGAGAAACTACGAGTTCCAATAGGAGAAACTGTCAGTTCCGATGGGAGAAACTGCCAGTTTCCAACTTTGAAACTAACGGGAGCTGACGCTTTTTAGTTCTTCCCTTGACTTTTCGTACCATTGTATAAGGTACTAACGCTCGACAAAGTAAATTAAAACAAGTTTTATTTGGATTTGTCCTCACTTATTCGTACCTTTGCCATGAAAGATGGCGAACTTACTCTGTCTCGGCATAAAAAAGATTAAAATCTTTTGTTCTGCTCTCGACTTTTCGTAACTTTGCAATGGTGAAAAAAACGCTTAACTACACGGTGAAGATTATTCTGCCCTTGTTTCTGGGCGGAGCGATTCTCTATTGGATGTATCGGGAGTTCGATTTCAAGAGCATTCGCCACGTGCTGCTCCATGAAATGAACTGGACGTGGATGCTGCTTTCGTTCCCTTTCGGCATCCTGGCACAGACGTTCCGCGCTTGGCGCTGGAAGCAGACGCTGGAGCCGCTGGGCGAACATCCGCGTACGAGCACCTGCATCCATAGCATTTTCATCTCATACGCCTCTTCGCTGGTGGTGCCCCGCATCGGCGAGTTTGCCCGCTGCGGTGTGCTGAAACGCTACGACGGTGTTTCCTTCCCTAAGGCTTTAGGCACAGTGGTCACCGAACGGGCCATCGACTCGCTGCTGGTGATGATTATCACCGGACTCACCATCCTGTTGGAGATGTCCACCTTCGGCACTTTCTTCGAAAAGACGGGCACCTCGCTCGACACCATATTCAAGCAATTCTCGCCTGCTGGCTATTTCGTAACGGCCGTCTGTGGCGTGGCCGTTTTGCTGCTCGTCCACTTGCTGCTGAAACGGCTCTCTATATATAATAAGGTGAAGACTACGCTCACAGGTATCTGGCAGGGAGTGCTCTCGATGAAGAACGTGAAGAACGTGCCGCTATTCATTTTCTACACCCTAGCCATCTGGGGCAGCTATTTCCTGCACTACTACCTGACGTTCTTCTGTTTCGACTTCACCGAGAATCTCGGACTCGGTTGTGCCCTGGTGACTTTCATCGTGGGCACGATAGCCGTGATTGTACCGACGCCCAACGGTGCCGGTCCGTGGCATTTCGCCGTAAAGACCATGCTTATTCTCTATGGCGTTGCCGATGTAAAAGCCCTCTATTTCGTGCTCATTGTCCACACGGTCCAGACCATGCTGGTCATCGCCCTAGGCATCTATTCCGCCATCGCGTTGAGTTTTAAAGAGAGGAGAGGAGTGGCCTTACGGCCAGAAATCTAACAAATATTAAAATAAATTTAACCTCTACCCTATTACATGAACCTGATTGAAGAACATAACAAACGATGGAATTTCTTCCGCGACATAACGGGAGAGGCAATGCGCGTCCATCGGAAATATCACTTCGGTCTTTTAGAATCTGCATACGAGGCTGCCTTAAAATATCTACTCGAATTTAAAGGCTACACTGTTGAAAGACAGGTCTATTTGCCCATCTTCTGGGACGAGGTAAAACTGGATCAAACCTATCGAATAGACCTTATGGTCAACGGCAACATCATTATTGAGTTAAAAGCCATCAACCATATAGATTCTGAACATCGGCGCCAATTATGGAACTATATGAACCTCACCCGACAGCCCTATGGAATGCTTATCAATTTCAGCCCTAATGGTCTATATTCCGAATGGTATTATAGAAATCCAGAAACAAATGTCATCGATAAAATAAAACTCATGTAGATTTGATTATATTTGTTTGATTTCTCGCTCGAAGAGCGACTCCAAGGAATTATTTTTTCAATATAAAACAAAACAACTATGAACGAAATCTTAAATCTGAAGCCGGAATGTATCTGGCGCAATTTCTACAGTTTGACACAGGTGCCACGCCCAAGCGGACACCTCGAGAAAATACAGCAGTTCCTCATCGACTGGGGAACAAAAGCTGGCGTTGAAGTATTCAAAGACCCCGCTGACAATATCGTCATGCGCAAACCTGCCACTCCCGGCATGGAGAACCGCAAGGGCGTCATCCTGCAGGCACACATGGACATGGTGCCGCAGAAGACTCCCGAATCTACCCACAACTTCGAGACCGATCCCATTGAACCCTGGATTGACGGCGAATGGGTGAAGGCTAAGGGAACAACCCTCGGTGCCGACGACGGCCTGGGCGTGGCTGCCATTATGGCCGTGATGGAGTCGAAAGACATGAAGCACGGGCCGGTGGAGGCACTCATCACCGCCGACGAGGAGACAGGTATGTTCGGTGCCAACGCACTTCCCGGCGGAGAGTTGCAGGGCGACATTCTCTTCAACCTCGACTCCGAGACATGGGGCAAGTTCGTGATTGGCTCGGCCGGTGGTATCGACATCACAGCCACGTTGGATTATCAGGAAGTGGAAACCGATCCTGAGGATGCTGCCGTGAAGATCACGCTCAAGGGACTCCGTGGCGGTCACTCCGGTCTGGAAATTCACGAGGGACGCGCCAATGCCAACAAGCAGCTGGTACGCGTGGTGCGTGAAGCCATCGAGGAATGCGAGGCTCGTCTGGCCTGCTGGCAGGGCGGCAACATGCGTAATGCCATCCCCTTCAAGGCCGAAGCCGTGCTCACACTCCCTAAGGAAAATGTCGAGGCACTGAAGGAACTCGTGGCCGACTGGAAGGAAGACCTCACCGACCAGTTCCGTCATATCGAGACTGGTGTAGAGCTTATTGCCGAAGATGTGGAAACCCCGAAGATGGAAGTGCCCGTGGAAATCCAGGACAACCTCATCAATGCCATGTACGGCTGCCACGACGGTGTGCTCCGCATGATTCCCGCCTATCCTGATGTGGTGGAGACATCTTCCAACCTCGCCATCATCAACATTGGCGGCGGCAAGGCCAACTTCAAGATTCTCGGTCGCAGTTCACGCGAGGACATGAAAGACTACCTCGTGAAGACCCTGGAGAGTTGTTTCAACATGGCTGGCATGAAGGTTGAGACTGCCGGCAGCTACGGCGGATGGGACCCCAATCCCGACTCCGAAATCCTGCACCACATGCTGAAAGTGTTCCGCGAGCAGAACGGAGAGGAGGCCACCGTGGAAATTGACCACGCCGGACTGGAATGCTCCATCATCCTCGGCAAATACCCGCATCTGCAGGTAGTGTCCTTCGGTCCCACCATCCGCTCACCGCACACCACCACCGAGCGCGCCCTCTGGGCCACAGCCGAACCCTTCTGGGCCACGCTGAAGAAAGCCCTCGAGGAGATTCCCGAGAAATAAGAACACATCCTATTTATTTTCAGCTGTCCCCATTCCCCACGAGGGATGGAGACAGTTTTTTATTAAGCAGTTTTACATATTTATAATATAGGAACAACGAATTAAACGAATTTATACTAAATGCCGAGCGTAGCAATTCGTATAATTCGTTAAATTCGTTGTTAGAAAAAAGTCGATGATTATATAATTTGTTACCTATTCCAGGTTAGCTTTTTAGTCTTTCGGTTGTACTATAGATAAAAAAGATGCAAGACAAAAAGACGATAGAACTGTTGTTCCGCAAGCACTATGGCCGGATGCTGCTCACCGCACGCATACTGCTCCGCAACCAAGAGGAGGCAGAAGACGTGGTGGGCGACGTGTTCGAGACGCTGATGCACAGCCAACAAGAACTCGACATGAACCATGTGGAGAGTTTCCTGCTGGTGAGCGTACGGAACACCTGCCTCAACCGAATCCGCCAAAGGATGGCAGCGGAGCGCGCCCGCCGGCAGCAGACACAAGAGGCCGCCGAAGAAGCATACGCCGAACTGCCTCTCGACGACATCCTCGACTATATCGCAAACGAGCTGAAACCACAGACCAAACAAGTGATGATGCTCCGATACAACGAGGGAAAGAAATATGCCGACATTGCTTCCGACCTTGGCATCAGCCGGGTGGCCGTCTATAAGCATCTGAACAAAGCATTGAAAATCCTTAAAAAACAATTCACATGGAAAGACTGAAGAAACTGACCGAAATGACCGAACATCCCGACCGCTACAGCGACGAAGAGTGGCAGGAGGTATTTGGCGGAGAAACCGTAGGCAAAGAAGAAACCGACGAGGCCTGGAAACGGTTTGCAACGAAGCATTTCCCAGCTGAGGAGGAACCACAGCAGACGTCCATGCAAAGCAAGAGCCCGCTGCTCAAGATGGCGGCCGCCTTCGCAGGCATACTGATCATCTCAGGTCTCGCATTTGCGGCAATAAAGATGTCGCACCACGACGCAGGAGAGCAGGCGCTGCAAACGGCAGGGACAAGCCCAACCGAACAAAAACAGACCGTGGAAGAAAAGGAAGAAAAAAGAGCAGCCTTGCGAACTGTCACCTTCGAGGATGCAGAGCTGCAGCAGATTGCAGACAGCCTGTCGGCCTTCTATAACGTAACGCCCGTCTTCCTTCAACAGCAGATGCGCCATCTGCGACTCTATTACGAATGGAATCAGCGGAGCAACATCAGCGAAGTCGTCAGCGAAATCAACCACTTCGACCACATCAACATCACCCTGCAGGGCGACAGTATCATTATCAAATAGAGAAGACGAAGATATGAAGAGAATATCCTTTCTGCTGCTGTTCTGCCTCGCCATGCTCACTGCCAGTCCACAAATTGTAAGCCGTAACTACAGGAACAAACCGCTGACGAAAGTGCTCATCGACCTGCGAAAATCGACCAGCCAATACAAAATAGCCTTTATCCACAACGACCTGGAAGACTACAAGGTGACAAAACGCATCGACCGCCTGACGATTCCCGAAGCCATCCACGAATGTATCGGTTTCTATCCCATCAGCATGAAGGTAGAGGGTGACAGCCTTGTCTTCGTAGAGGCCATGCTCAAGACCGAACTGAAACTTATCGGACGAATCATAGACAAAGGAAAGCGCCCCATCGCCTACGCCAACATCACGCTGCTCAACGTGGGCGACTCGGCCACCATCAGCAGCGGCGTGAGCAACGAGAACGGCGACTTCGTGATTCCCACCACCAGGCAGCACCTACAGATACGCATCAGCTGTGTGGGCTACAAAACCCAGATACTGAACTGCGAGACGGGCGACGTAGGCAACATCACGCTGGAGGAAACGACCGAGCACATCGGCGAAGTGGTTGTTGAGGGCGATTTGCACATCAGCAAACAGGACCGTGAAGTGTATATCCCCAACCGCCGTCAGCGCAATGCCGCCAACGGAGGCATCAGCCTGCTGGACAACCTGATGATTCCACAACTGGACGTGAACCGCATCAGCGGCGAGGTGAAGAGCCTGACCAACAAAGGCATCACCTTCGCCATCGACGAACGCGTGGTGGACATGAATGAGATAGACCAGATACGACCCAAGGATGTGCTCCGCGTGGAATACATCAGCACGCCAACAGGTAAATTTGCCGACAAGGAAGTGGTCGTCAACTTCGTCATGCGCCACTACGACTACGGCGGCTACGTGGAGGCGAAAGACCACAGCCGTTTCCTGCACGTCATAGGCGAGAACAACATCCTGGCCAGCCTCGACCACAAGAAGATGAACTACACGCTGCTCATGGGCAACGGCAACAAGAACGAGCGCGGCGCCACCGACGAGAAGGAAGAAGACCTGCTGACCGACAAACGCTTCCACAAAACGACCACCAGCCGCTACGACCATCTGAAGGAATGGCGCAACTACGGCGTGTTCCGCAGCCGCTATCGCTCGGGGAAACTGGCACTGACGGGTGAGGTCGGCATCACGCAGGACAGGACGCCCGAATACGGCTACACGGAAGACCTGACCTACAGCGGCGACATCGCAGCCAGCCACACAGCCAAGAGCACCACCGGCAAACGGAACACAACGGCATACGCAAAGACATCTGCTGACTGGAACATCACCGACAGACAGCGACTGTTCTACGATGCCACATTCTCCTTCGGGCGCAACAGCTACGACAACACGTATCTGGAGAGCGACGGCTACGACATCGCATCGCACACCCGAGAGAAAACCTTCGGCATGGAAGGCTCCATCGGCTACGTGAACGACCTCAACCCGAGGAACAGCCTCTCGCTGCGCGTCATGGAATTCTACAACCACTACGACGACGAATACCGGGGCACACTGCCGGCCGACCAGAACACCAGCGAGTCGGAAACCATCGTATGGCCCACCTATACCTATAAACCCAATCAGAAATGGATGTTCAACTTCCGTCCGCTGGGCTTCAGTGTAGCCTACTGGAAGACACAGACCAACAGCGAGACCTACTTCTCATCCAGAGGTGCCGTCACCGCAAGATACCAGATAGACAAGCGCAACACGCTGGAATCGGCCATCTACTTAGGCAACAGCAATCCGAATGCGGCCAACCGTAGCGAGGTGGAGCAGATTATCAACCGCTATGAGGTGCTCAGGGGGAATCCCGACCTGAAGAAAACCATCTTCAGTACCATCTACTTGGACTACAGCCTGATGCTGAAGAACTGGCAGTTGGCTACGTTTCTGGAATACCAGCGACTGGACAACCTGACAGTCAGCACCTATACCCCGGAGGGCGAACGGCTCGTGCACTCCTACATCAACGACGGCACGCTGCACAACCTGACCCTGAACGTCCAGCAGACGCTGTTCCTCCTCGGCAGGAACCTGCAGCTGAAAGGCGGCATCGCCCTGGAGCGCGACATCATGACCGCCCGCGAAGGAGCCACCCTGAACCACATCGACTGCAACCTGAAGGCTATCTACCACATCGGCAACTTCTCGCTGAGCGGCTACTACAACACACCCCAGCACAGACTCAGCAACATCTACTACAAGATAGGCGCCGACTATGGCATCAGCGCCACCTACAGCAACAAAGGGTTCTATGCAGAGGTGGGGGCACGGCGGATGTTCCTGAACGACAAAAGCCGCCGGTTCTACTTCGACCACATCCACTATCAATTCGACCGAAAGGAGCAGCGCGACGCCTACGGCCCCTGGATATACATGCGCCTCTCCTACTCGTTCGACTTCGGCCGAAAGAGCAGCCGGCAGGACATCGAGGCAGGCAGCACGGGCAATTCAGCCATCCTGCACCGATAAACAACGTTTCCGTAGTAAAAATGGTTGGGCTCTCCCAACCATTTTTATTTTCAGTCGTCCTCTTCTAATTGAAAGAACTCGTTCACGGGCTTACCAAAAATGACCGACATCTTGAGGGCTAAAACGGTAGATGGAACATATTTGGCAGCCTCAATGGCATTGATGGTCTGACGGCTTACACCGATGCGCTCGGCCAACTGCGCCTGCGTCATACGCAGGATTGCCCGTTCCACCCGGATATTATTCTTCATTTTGAGCCTCCTTTCTGAACTGGTGCAACTCGTAATAGAACTTCCCGATAAACAGGAAAAAGATTAAATAGACCAAAACGAGCATCACAATGAACCAAATCATTCCGTAGATGGTGAGCGTGGCCACGATGACCACGATGCCGAAAACCTTGAATGCCCATGCCATTGACTTCATGCGCAGGTTGATGGTGTACTCATCCTCATCTTTCAGTCGGGCAAACGAGATGAAAAGCAATGAGAGTATCATTCCCACCATGCAGATTTCGTCTTCCCAACCATTGTTCTGGACGACAAACGAACTGTCGCCAAAAGTCGAAGAAGGCACAATACTGATTACCTTACACGGAAACCAAGCGCCTATTGTATCCGTCATCCAAAGTACGTTGAGTACCGCAAAAACAACAAACATGCCCCATCCTATCTTCTTATAGACCTCAGGGAAAAGATAATTGAATTTCATAGTCGTAAAGTTTAAAATGGTTTGACTTCATTATTAGTAATTGATTTCGGCAGCAAAAGTATAGTATTTATTTCTATTTGTCAAGTAAACGCGACAAAAAGATTAGCAAACTTAACAATATTTATATACTAAAGGATTGCCTTTAAGAGTTATTCACTCAATCCAATGACTTTTCCTCCAATACATGAGAAAAACAAAAAGTGATTATTTATACGCCGTTTTGCTTGCATATCACAATATTTTTCGTATCTTTGCACCCGTATTAACCAATTTTGTAACAAATAATGGACGACTACCCGGCGGATAATTACAATTCGTAAGGCGGAGGGATAGCGAGCAAGGCTGCTAATCCCTTTGCCGCTAAAACCATTTCTCAAACGAAAAAGGATTAGCAAAATGAAGACATACTGGAATACCATCAACGGACTAAAGCAGATTCCCCAGTGGGAACCTGGCTGCTGGATACAGGTGACGTGTCCAACGGAAGAAGACCAGCAAGAGCTGGAAGAGCGTTTCGAAATACCCGACTATTTCTTTTCGGATATCAGCGATACCGATGAGCGGGCCCGTTATGAATACGACGACGGATGGACACTGATCATCCTGCGTATCCCATACGTAAAAGAGGTACGCTCGCGTACCCCTTATACAACTGTGCCGCTCGGCATCATCCATAAGCGCGACGTAACCATCACCGTCTGCTTCTACGAGACGAACATGATGATCGACTTCGTTTCGTTCCAGCAGAAGCGAGGCGAGGGATTCACCGATCATGTGGACATGATTTTCCGCCTGTTCCTCTCGTCGGCCGTGTGGTATCTGAAACGGTTGAAGCAAATCAACTTCCTCATCGAGAAAGCCAAGCGCAATCTCGACCACGGCGTGAACAACGAGAGTCTGATAGGACTGTCCAGGCTGCAAGACTCGCTCACTTACTTCACCACTTCCATCCGCGGCAACGAGATTCTGCTGCAGAAACTGAAGTTCAAGCTGCAGGTGGACGAACTCGACGCCGACCTCATCGAAGACGTCAACATCGAGATGACACAGGCCAGCGAAATCACCAGCATCTACTCGAACATTCTGGAATCGACGATGGACACCTACTCGAGCATCATCAATAACAACGTGAACACCGTGATGCGTACACTCACGGCTGTTACCATCATCCTCACCGTGCCCATGCTCGTAGCCTCGTTCTTCGGCATGAACCTCATCAACGGTATGGAGAACAATGCATGGGGATTCATTATCGCCCTCGTCATTTCGGCACTCATCGCCGGCTGCTCGTGGGCAGTATTAAGAGCTAAAAGGCTTGTCTGAAATAATAAAAAACAAATATTCTATCCCTAAAAATCCTGCAAAACGACAATTTTTGCAGGATTTTTTTAGATTTTTGCCCTAAAATTATGGTAATTCAAAAAATTTAACTACTTTTGTCCAATCTATGCAGCAACAAAGCCGCATAAAAGAAACCTGAATCACGAACCAAAAATCAGTAACATGATGGACTCTCAAGAAAACGTCCTCAACCAAGAGGCTCAGTTGGAAGAAAACAAAGTAGTAGAAAACCCAGTAGAAAACGCAGAACCTGCAGAAGTTGCCGAAGCAACGGCTGAGACGGTCACCGAAGAACCGGTAATCGCCGAAACCGAAGCAGAAGCTGAAGAAGCAGCCGACCCCGCAGCCGAGCAAGAACAGCCGGCCGAGGAGCGGAAGACCTATGCCACCAAGCAAGAGGTCATAGCGCGACTGCAGGAATTGGCGCATGGTGAAGAAAACCCCACCAAAGACGAGGTGGACTACCTGAAGACAACGTTCTACAAGCTGCATTTCGCTCAGCGCGAAGCCGAGCAAAAGGCATACCTTGAGGCAGGCGGCGACCCCGAGAAATACGTGGTGGCTCCCGACATGGACGAAGAAACCTTCAAGGCTGAGATGGGCGTGGTGAAGGAAAAGCGCCAGAAACTCTTCCAGCAGCAGGAAGAAGAGAAACTGGAAAACCTGAAGAAAAAGCAGGCCATCATCGAGAAAATAAAGAGCATGGTCACTTCGCCCGAAGAGGCCAACCGCAACTATCAGGAGTTCAAGCAGCTGCAGCAGGAATGGAAGGAAATCCGCCTGGTACCCGCCGAGAAGGCCAACGAATTGTGGCGCAACTATCAGCTCTATGTGGAGCAATACTACGACCTGCTGAAGCTGAACAGCGAAGCCCGCGAATACGACTTCAAGAAGAATCTGGAACTGAAGCTGCGCCTCTGCGAGGCTGCCGAGAAACTGGACCAGGAAGAAGATGTCATCAGCGCCTTCCACCAGTTGCAGAAACTGCACCAGGAGTTCCGCGAGACCGGTCCTGTAAGCAAGGAGCTGCGCGAAGAGATATGGACCCGCTTCAAGGCTGCCTCGACCGTCATCAACAAGAAGCACCAGCAGCACTTCGAGAACATTCGCTCGAAGGAGGAAGAAAACCTGGCCAGGAAGACAGAGCTCTGCGAAAAAGTAGAGGCCATAGCGCAGGAAGAAAACAAAGGTGCCGGTGACTGGGAGAAGCACACCAAGCAGATTATCGACATCCAGACACAATGGAAGACCATCGGCTTTGCCCCGCAGAAGATGAACGTCAAGATTTTCGAGCGTTTCCGCGCCGCTTGCGACGACTTCTTTGCCAAGAAAGCTGAATACTTCAAGTCGCTCAAGGCCAAATTTGCCGAGAACGCCGCCAAGAAGCAAAAGTTGGTAGAGCAGGCTCAGGCCCTGCAAGACAGCACCGACTGGAAGTCAACCAGCGACAAGCTTATTGCCCTGCAGAAAGAATGGAAGACCATCGGCATGGTACCCAAGAAGCTGGGCGACCAGCTCTGGAACGATTTCCTGGCTGCCTGCAACAAGTTCTTCGAGGCACGCAACGCCGCCAATGCCGGCACCCGCAATGCCGAGCGCGACAACCTGGCCCGCAAGCGCGACATCATCGCCCAGTTGAAGGCTGCTGCCGAAGAGGCAGGCGACGACCTGCAGGAGAAGGTTCAGCAGCTTGTCGACGAATACCAGAAGGTGGGTCACGTGCCGTTCAAAGAGAAGGACAAACTCTACGCCGAGTATCATGCCGTGCTCGACAAGCTGTATAAAGACCTCAACATTTCAATCGCCCGCCGCCGGCTCGACAGCTTCAAGAGCAACCTCAGGCAGATGGCCGACAAGGGAGCCAACGCCCTCGACAACGAGCGTGCACGTCTGATGCGCCGCTACGAGGCCTTGAAACAGGAAATACAGACCTACGAGAACAACCTGGGCTTCCTGAACGCCAGCTCTAAGAAGGGTAATTCGCTGATCGACGAGATGAACCGCAAGGTGCAGAAACTGAAGGACGACTGCGAACTGGTGAAGCAGAAGATCAAGGCCATCGACGCCGAGAACCAGGAATAACCTGAAAACGCAATCCAACGTAATCCAGATAAGCCGATGCGACATTTCTCGCATCGGCTTCTTCGTTTTGTCCAAGAATCAAGTTCTTGTCCAAACAATTTCAGCCGAAAGACGGTTTCATTTTTGCAGAGATTCAGAAAACCGCAGTAATTTTGCAGCCAGAAACAAGAAATTGAGTAAAAATGAAAAAAATGATTTTAATGGCCGTAGCCGCCATCATGGCTACAACAAGTGTTAACGCGCAGAATAACGATGCGCAAGTGTATATCCAGCTGAACCAGATGCCCGAGTTATTGGAAATCATGCCCGCGCCTCCCGCATTCGACAGCCCTGAGTTTGCCAACGACGTGGTGCGCTACGAATGGGGCAAGCAGCAGCGTCAGGATGAAGAACGCGTGGCATTGGCCGTTGCCGATGCCGAATGGGACGATCTCACCAAATTCTTCGGTCAGTATGCCGATGCCTTCGGACTGACCATCGACCCAATAGCCACACCCGAAATCTACAAACTATTGTCCACCAGCCTGGCCACCACCGACCCCATGCGCAAGAAGACCAAGGCCCACTACGGCCGTCAGCGTCCCTTCGAACGTTTCGGCGATGCCATGCCCTCACATGAGGAAGAAAGCTTGCGCGGTGAAGGCAGCTATCCCTCAGGCCACTCGCTGCGCGGCTGGGGCACCGCATTGCTCCTTGCACAGATTGCCCCCGAGCGCGCCAACGAAATCTTCAAGCGCGGATGGGACTTCTGCACGAGCCGTGTCATCGTGGGTGCCCACTGGCAGAGCGACGTGGATGCCAGCCGTACGGCAGCCAGCATTGGGTTCTGCGCCCTTCAAGGCAGCGAAGAGTTCATCGCACAGATGAAGAAAGCCCAGCAGGAATATAAGGTGAAAACCGGTCAGGCCACGGGTATAAATCAGACTGAAACTGCACCGGCCGCAGCCCACCAGGCACGCATCTACACCATCAACGGTACGCCGGCCACTAAAGGCACCCACGGCATTGTCATACAAAACGGACAGAAAACCATTTGGAACTAACATAGCAAATACCTGAATTAACCCCGCCCCCACTCCATCTTCCCGACAAAGGGATGATAAGAGCGGGGGCTTTTTTCATGTCTGCAATCAACACGCTAGCTATAAACAAAGTCCATCTTGATTGTACATTAATTTTACATGCCAAATGCTTGCAGTTATCAACGGAATTGTTTATCTTTGCCACGGTAAACAGCATACCGACAACCATGAACAGACTACGCACACTGCTCTTGCTGACCATCGTCTGCACTTTTGCCACGAGGTTATATGCCGGACTCCACTTCGTGCATATCGATACCCAAGGGCATACCGTCTTCTGCATCTGCCGCGATGCCGACGGCGTGGCATGGGCGGGCACGTCGAACGGTCTCACCACGCTGGCGCAGCTGCAAGGTGCCTACCCCTTCAGCTACATACGCCACGAGGCACTCAACGACCAGATAGCCTCCATAGAGAAAGATATGACCGGGCGTCTGTGGCTGCTCACCCATTCTAACCGCATGCTGGTCTACGACCCCCACCGCAACCATGTCATCACCGACGTGCCTGCCTATCTGAAACAGTTAGGCATGCCCTACGGCAACGAGCGGCTCATCGTCATCGGACCTCAGGAACGGCTGTGGTCGAGCGACGGCAAAATTGTCTGCTGCTACGATTTCAAGACCAAAAGCAAAAAATGCGTCACGCTGCCTTCTAACATTGGGACCATCCTCTCGCTACAGCACGACGGCAACGACATCTTTGTGATAACGGCCAGCCAAATCTATGGCATCACGACAAAGCAGAACCGTGTGGAATATCTCGGAAAAACACCGATGCCGCTCACCAACAACCGCATCATCCTGGTGCGCGACAAAGATCACAACCTCTGGCTGGCAACTGATAACCGACTCTTCCGACTTGAGAAAGGCAGCAACCAGTGGACTGACTTGCGCGACGTGCACCATGTGAAGGGCATAGTCACCACCAAAACGGGAAAAACCATTGTGGCGACCACCAACTACGGACTGTACATCTTCTCCCCAGGTTCCTCTCAGCCCACATGCCTCAGACAGACGCCTCCCAACACCGACGGACTGTTGACCAATCATCTTGAAAGCCTCTACTATAGCGAAGAACTCAACGCCGTGGTCATCGGTTACAACAAAGGCAACCTAAGCGTCGTTACCCAGAGAAACGAGAAATACGCCATCTTCAGTCTGGCCAGCGCCGCAAGTCAGTTCAATCCCGTCGACGCCATTTCCTTCACCGCCTCGCCCGACGGTCATTCTTTCTGGGCAGGCACCGAAGACGGCGGCATCTACAGAGTTGACGACACCAGCGACGCGGCTGTACAGGAAAACCGATATCAGGGCAAGACCGTTACCGCGCTGTTCACCGACAGTCAGCAGCACCTCTGGACTGGTGTTTACAACGAAGGAATACTTGCCGGCGACGGACGCTGGTTCTTCCGCGACCAATCACCTTATGCCATTGTACAGCCAAAACCCGGAGGACGAATCTTCGCCGCACTCCTGGGACAGGGCATTCATGCCATCGACCCGTTCACGGGAACCACCCAGCGAGTTGAAACCGACAATCCGTGGATTATCGACCTCGCAGCCGGAAACGGGCGACTCTACGCCGTCAGCAACCAGTTCATCTACGACATCGACCCCGTCACGCTCAAAGCAAAGAAGATTCCTACCACGACACTCGGTCCAAAGAACCGCATGATGGAGGGCCATCGCGACATCTACGCCGACAGCCGCGGATGGTTGTGGATGGTGAGCAACGTCAACCACTCCCCGCTCTACGTCTACGAGACCTCCACCGGAAAAACGCACACGCTGACCAGCATGGAAAAGTTTGTCGTGGTCTCCATCAGCGCCGACAACAACGGTAATATCTGGTGCACCACCGACCAGGGACTGGTGCGCATTGCCATCGACGGCGAGAAGTTCGCCATCAATAAATACCTTTTCAACATCCGGCACGACTTCCGCTACAACCCCCGTGCACTTTATGCGTTGCCCGACGGCAACATGGTGGCAGGCACCAGCCTCGGCATCATCAGGTTCAATCCGCGTCAGCTAGCCGAAGAACCGCAGAAAGATTCACGGCCGCAGGAACCCATCATCACCACGCTACGCATCAATGGATTGGTACAATCGCCTGCAAACATCGGCGAAAACACGCCGTCGTCTTCGACAAGCGACATCATCTACACGCGCCAGCTCGACCTTGCCCACGAGGACAAAAACATCTTTATAGAGTGCCGTCCCCGCGACTTCATGCCCGAAATAGCCGAACAATACTACTACCAGCTGAAGGGATACTCCGACGACTGGCTGCCCACAAGCAACAACAGCATCACGCTGTCGAACCTGCAGCCCGGCCACTACGACCTGCTACTGCGCACGGCTTTGCCCGACGACCCCACGTCGGAGGAATTCCACATGCTGCACATCAGAATCCGACAGCCCTTCTGGCTCACCCCCTGGGGCATTGCGCTCTGGGCATCACTCGCCGCCATCACTGGCACCATCCTGTTCTTCTTCATCAGAAACAGGCACAACTACAGACAGCAGCTGCGGCGCATCGCACGGCAGAAGCAACAGGAAGCAGAACTCAACGAGATGAAGACGCGCTTCTTCACCAACGTCAGCCACGACCTGCGCACACCGCTCACGCTGATTATCGCCCCCGTGGACCAGCTCATCAAGCGGTTTACCGAGCATCCATCCAACGATGACACGCTGAAACAGCTCGACACTGTGAAACGCAATGCCAACCGACTGCTGTCGCTCACCAACCAGATTCTCGACATGCGGGAAGCCGAACTCAACTATGATACTCTGCAGAAGACGCCCACCGACATCGGGAAACTGCTCGGCAATCTGGCTGCCACTTTCCTAGCACTGGCTGAAAAACGGAATATCAGCTTTAGCGTCAAGATGCCTGAAGAACAACACATACTTCAGATAGACAGCGAAAAGATATACAAGATAGTCAGCAATCTGGTATCGAACTCGTTCAAGTTCACCCCCGACGGAGGCAGCATCACGCTCGACTGCGCCATCTTGCCAACCGACGAAGGCGCCACGATGACGCTGCGCGTGGCCGACACCGGCATGGGCATCAGTGAAAAAGACCTGCCCCACATCTTTGAGCGCTTCTACTATTCCAAGCAACTTCACTCCAGCCACAAGAGTAGCGGCATCGGACTGAACATCGTGAAGCAATACACCGAACTCATGGACGGTACGGTCAGCGTCGAGCGGAACACCCCAAGGGGCACCGTCTTCACCCTCGACATCCCTGTAGATGAATTGAATCAACAGACCGGACAGCAGGAAGACCGGCAGGAAGATGGAAAGAAAGACAACCGCCCCACCATCCTCATTGCCGACGACAACACCGAACTGCTCAGCTTCATAGCCAACTCGCTGAACGAGGAGTATAACATCGTGGCCGTCACCAACGGCGAAGAGGCACTCAGGGTGCTTGCCGACGAACAGCAGACTGTTGACGTGGTGGTCAGCGACATCATGATGCCCGGCATCGACGGAATGGAACTGACACGCCGCATCAAGGAAGATGTTAATCTGAGTCATATCCCCGTCATCCTGCTCACGGCAAAGGCACTGGAAGAAGACCAGCTGAAGGGACTGCAGATGGGCGCCAACGACTACATCACCAAGCCATTCAATGCCGACATCCTCAGGCTGCGAATCCGAGCCTGGATGCAGCGGCGGCAAGTGGCTCGCGAGCGATTCAGCGAAGTGCCCGAAGTGGAGCCCGAGAAACTCACCATCACCACGCTCGACGAACAACTGCTGCAGCGCGCCGTCAGCACGGTGAGCGAACACATGCACGAACCCGACTTCAACGTCGACCAACTGGCATCCCTCATCGGCATCCACCGCACAGGTCTGAACCGCAAGCTGCAGTTCATCACCGGTCAGACGCCCATCGTATTCATCCGCACCCTGCGACTGAAGCGCGCCCGCCAGCTGATGGAAGCCGACCCGCAGCTGCCCGTCTCACAGGTGGCCTACCAGGTGGGGTTCAACAATCCCAAAATCTTCTCACGCTACTTCGCCGAAGAGTTCGGATGCAAGCCAAGCGAATACATCAGAAAGCAGAAAGAAGAAGGCTGAACGCCCATACGCAATGGATTTCATTTGATGAAAAAGAGGGTATCATTTGTAGAATGCCCTCTTTTTCAGCGTTTTATATTTTTGTTTCTTTCCGGATTTCCATATCTTTGCAACGGAATACGATTGGTGAATCGTGGTTCGTCAATGAAGCAATTCTTGATTTCTAAACGAAATTTGTCTTTTTAATACTTACTTACACCATATATATGAATTAGGAGATAGCTGCCAGGAATTAGATTCGCAAGAAAATCAGTATTGATGGGAAATAACAGGGCAGCAATAATATAAAATATACATATAGAACAAGAATTAGCTCAAAGCAGATTAGGATTATGCCTACTCTCTTTAAAGTTCTTGCCAATCTTGCAGTTCTGCAAAATTGGCAAGACTTTTTTGTATAGTAGCTGAACTATCAGTTGCGAATGAAGACGGGGATATGCGCCTTGTCAACACGTGTGGTGACGGTCTGTCCGCCATTGTAGTGCTGCCCCGTGCGGTAGTCGGTCCAACCGCCCTTGTTCTTAGGCAGGTAAGTATTCCACTCGGTGACTCCCGGTTCCGTGACAGGACTAATCAAATACTTCGGACCGAACATATACTCGTATTTCTGCTTGAGCGCTTCCGTATCGTCGGCAAAATCGAAGACGAGCGGACGCATCAGCGTGTATCCCTGTTCGGCAACCATTGTGGCGCAAGAATCAATATAAGGACGAAGCGCCTCGCGCTCCTTCAGACAGTCGGTAATGATTTTCTGCGCCTCCTGACCATAGTTCCAGGGCTCGGTATTGCTCATATAGCCATGGACGCGCATGAGCGGCAGATAGACGCTGGTCTCAATCCAGCGCAGCATCCGCTCGATATACTCCTGGTTATTATACTGGTCGGCAGGACGGAAGAAACCGCCGGCATCGTAGGTCCACCAGGGAACGCCTGCCGCCTGAAGTCCCAGGCCGCCGGTAATCTGACGGCGGAAAGTCTCCCAGTCGTTGCCCACATCGCCCGACCACAGCGCGGCATTATAACGCTGAATGCCCGAGAAGCCGCTTCGCGTTAGGATCATCGGCTCGCGACCGGCCTCCAACAGTCCTTCGTAGACGGTCTTGCAGACAAGCAGCGGATAAACGTTACGCACCTGTTCGCCAGCCCATCGGCCATTGTTGACTCGCCGTCCCTCGAGGTCATCGTTCTCAGGTTCCGTGGCATCCTGCCACCAGGCATCGATGCCCAGCGGCACCAGCCGTTCACGGAAATTCTTCCAATAGGCAGCGGCAGCATCGCCATTAAAGAAGTCAATCCAGTCAGTATTGGGGATATAGTATCCGTCGCGCTCCATCTGCTGTCCCACCACCGAACGTTTGTCAATCTTCGACCACACGCTTAGCATTAGCCGGATGTCCATCTGGTGAAGGGTGTCGGTCAGTGCCTTGGGGTTGGGATAGTTCACGGGGTCGAACTGCATCGAGTTCCATCCGGTATTGCCCCAGTACTGCCAGTCCTGCACAATCATGCCGATGGGCATGTTCTCGCTTTTGAAGCGGCGTGCCGTCTGCAGTATTTCATCCTGCGAGTGGAAGCGTTCACGGCAATGAATATAGCCCAATGCCCACGAAGGCATCTTCGGTGCCGGACCGGTCAGCTTGCGATAAGTTGCTATCACCTCGTCGGCCGTTCCCACAAACACCGTGTAGTCAACGGCTTCGGCAACGGGCGAACGGAACACCGTCTGGTCGGTCACCTTATTATAATATAGCGTAGGCTTGTCGTCTCTGGTCAGTTCCGACGTCAGATGATAGCGCCCTGCCTTCAGATGCACAACGAGCGAAGAGGTTGGCGGCAGCCACACGTTCTTCATCTCCATCACCGTCTGTCCGTTTCCTGTAGGCTGTCCGCCTTCGCCCAGCCATTCCATGCTGAGGTTATGGCGGCGTGCCATCTTCTGGCCTACATCGAGCAGCAGCGAGTAGTCGCCCTCTTCGGCAATGCGGATGTCAGCCTCGAAGAGGTTGCGCTGGCGCACCTCCTGCTTGCCGCCCTCGGTCGAAGTGACATTCACCACTTCCTGCGTGCCGGCACCCTCGCGCCTCGTGAGACTTACCGACTGGTCGGCAGGATTAAACTCCGTCAGTCCGTAGTTGTTCCACAGCACGCCGTAGCCTTTGCTCGACAGGAGCATCGGTATTGATATCTGGGTATTCACCTGCGTCAGTCGTCTCGACAGTCCGCGAACATTCGAGATACCGTCCTGAAACTGACCCAGACCATAGAGGAATTCATCCTTTGGCGAGTCGAAGGCCATCGTTGCCCTGCCGTTCTCCAACTGATGACGGGTAGCCGTGAAGACGGTCCTGCCCTTGGCATTCTTCACCGAAACCTTCTGCTGCTTCTTGTCAACGACCACCTTGACATCAGCCTTTTTCAGGTTGTCGTGGCTGACGTAAGCCCAGTCGGGCAGCTCGTTTTTCATTTCGCCTTCCGAATACTGTATGCGCACGGCATTACTGGCAACGTAAGTCACTGTCAGCTTGCCCTTTCCGAAGGGAACGGTTTCCGCAAATGTCACCGCTGCCATCAGCCAGCAGCAGACCATTATCATTGGAATTCTTTTCATAGTTTTTTTGAAAGACCTTAATTGTTAGATTGGTTGTGATAATAAGTAATTCGACCGTAATGGTAATAAAAAAAGCTAAGTGCTGACAGCCAGCGACTTAGCAATTCTCTTTGTTGGGGTACCCGGACTCGAACCAGGAAAGGCAGGACCAGAATCTGCAGTGTTACCATTACACCATACCCCAATCGGATGGCGTCTTTCCTAAACGCGGTTGCAAAGGTACTGCTTTTTTTGTAACTACCAAACTTTTTCCTAAAAAAAAACAAATAAATCTTCATTTTTGATGTTTTTCCATGAATTAGGTGTACCTCTAGAGAAGGTACTTTCGCTCGACAAATCAAATTAAAACAAGTTTTATTTGGATTTGTGCTCTCTTATTCGTACCTTTGTGGCCATAATATTGTACACAAATTAAATGATTAAGACAAACGAATTAGTAGAGACAATTACAAAGGGAATTCAAGAGAAGAAAGGCAAGGGCATCGTTGTGGCTGACCTGTCTGGAATAGAAGGTTCCATCTGCAACTATTTCATCATCTGCACGGGCAACTCGCCCACCCAGGTGGATGCCATTACCGACTCTGTGGAAGAATACACCCGGGAACATACCGGCGAGAAACCCGTTCATGTGGTAGGACGCGAGAACGCCCAGTGGGTAGCCATGGACTACACCGACGTGCTGGTGCATATCTTCCTGCCCGATGTGCGTGAGTATTACAACTTGGAAAACCTGTGGGAAGACGCCAAACTGGAACGTATTCCCGACTTAGACTAAATTCTCAGCATGGAACAACAGAACAATAACCAAAAACCAAAGATGCCTAAGTTCAACATGAGCTGGTTCTATGTGCTGGCTCTTGTGGGACTCATCGCTGCCTATTTTGCCATGGGCGACAATTCGGTGGCCGAAGGCAGCAATGCGAGCAAGGAGGTGTCGTACGAACAGTTCAAGAACTACGTCACCAAGGGATATGCCTCGAAAATCGTGGTCAACAAGACCGAGAACACGCTCCAGATGTATGTGAAGCCCGAGCGCATCCGCGAAATTTTCAAGGCCGGCACCCAGCAGACGGGCAAGAACCCGTTCCTGAAAGTGCAGTTCGGCAGCGTGGACCAGGTGGAGACCTTTGTCGACAAGGCCCGTGCCGAAGGAAAGTTCACCGGCGACTTCGACTACGACAACAAGAACAACGGCGACATCACCACCTTCCTGCTCAACAATCTCTTCTGGATTGCCCTCATCATCTTCTGGATTTACCTGTTCCGCCGCATGGGCTCAGGTGGTGCCGGAGGCGGAATCTTCAACGTGGGCAAGTCGAAGGCCAAGATGTACGAGAAAGGCGGCGACCTGAACATCACGTTCAAGGACGTGGCCGGACAGGAAGGTGCCAAGCAGGAGGTGCAGGAAATAGTTGAGTTCCTGAAGAATCCGCAGAAATACACCGAACTGGGAGGTAAGATTCCCAAGGGCGCCCTGCTCGTGGGACCTCCGGGAACGGGTAAGACGCTGCTGGCCAAGGCTGTTGCAGGCGAGGCCGGTGTGCCCTTCTTCTCCATGTCGGGTAGCGATTTCGTTGAAATGTTCGTGGGCGTGGGTGCCAGTCGTGTGCGCGACCTGTTCCGTCAGGCCAAGGAGAAATCGCCCTGTATCATCTTCATCGACGAGATAGATGCCGTGGGACGTGCCCGCTCCAAGAATCCTGCCATGGGCGGAAACGACGAGCGCGAGAACACGCTGAACGCACTGCTTACCGAGATGGACGGCTTCGGCACCAACAGCGGCGTCATCATTCTGGCTGCCACCAACCGTGCCGACATGCTCGACTCTGCCCTGATGCGTGCAGGCCGCTTCGACCGTCAGATATATGTTGACCTCCCCGACCTCAACGAGCGCAAGGCCATCTTCGAGGTTCACCTCAAGCCCATCAAGGTAGATAAGAGTCTTGACATTGAGCAGCTGGCCCGTCAGACGCCCGGTTTCTCGGGTGCCGACATTGCCAACGTCTGCAACGAGGCCGCCCTGATAGCCGCCCGCCACAACAAGCAATGTGTGGAGAAGCAGGATTTCCTGGATGCTGTTGACCGTATCATCGGCGGACTGGAGAAGAAGACCAAGGTGATGACCGCCTCCGAGAAGCGCACCATCGCCCTCCACGAGGCCGGCCATGCCACCATCTCATGGTTCTGCCAGCATGCCAACCCGCTGGTCAAGGTCACCATCGTGCCCCGCGGACGTGCCCTCGGTGCAGCCTGGTATATGCCCGAAGAGCGCCAGATTACTACTAAGGAAGAGATGCTCGACGAAATCTGCTCGCTCCTGGGCGGACGTGCTGCCGAGGAACTCTTCACCGGACATATCTCCACAGGTGCCATGAACGACCTGGAGCGCGTCACCAAGACCATCTACTCGATGATTGCCTACGCCGGCATGAGCGACAAGCTGCCCAACATCAGCTACTACAACAACCAGGAATACAACTTCCAGAAGCCCTACTCCGAGACCACGGCCAAGATAATGGACGACGAGGTGCTGAAGATGATCAACGAACAGTACGAGCGTGCCAAGAAGCTGCTGCTCCTCCACAAGGAAGGTCACAACCAGCTGGCCGAGCTGCTCATCGAGCGCGAAGTCATTTTTGCCGAGGACGTGGAGCGAATATTCGGCAAGCGCCCCTGGATCAGCCGTTCGCAAGAAATCATGGAAATCAACAAGAACGCTGAGGCCGCCGAGAAGGCTGAGGAACCCGCAGAGAACGCAGAGACCGCAGAACCGGTGGAACCCACAAGCGAAGAATGAATTTAATGAAACACAAAGACACAAAGGCACAAAGTTTTAAAACGCTATCTTTCTCTTTAAGATAACTTAAATTCTTAGTGTCTTCGTGTCTTTGTGTTCAGTGTAAAAATACTATAATATGAAGAATCTCATTGTTAGAACCATAACGGGCATCTTCTTCGTTGCTGCCATCGTGATTTGTTTCATGAAGCCCACCGCCATGGTCTTCCTGTTCGCACTTGTCACCGGACTGACCATCTGGGAGTTCACCGGACTCGTCAACGAACATGTGCCTGCCGTCACCGTCAACCGCTTCATCACCACCGTGGCCGGCGTTTATTTCTTCATTGCCATGGCCGGCTACTGCAGCGGCATCACCCAGAGTGCGTCCGTGTTCATCCCCTACCTGCTCACGCTCGTCTATCTCTTCGTCTCGGAACTCTATCTGAAACAAGAGAATCCCATTAACGACTGGGCCTACACCATGCTCTCGCAGATGTACATCGCCCTGCCCTTCTCGTGCATCAACGTGCTGGCTTTCAACAACACCGGAGAACTCACGGCCTCGTTCAACACCTGGCTGCCCCTCTCCGTCTTCATCTTCCTTTGGGTAGGCGACACCGGCGCCTACTGCTGCGGTTCGCTGCTGGGCAAGCACAAGCTTTTCCCCCGCATCTCGCCGGGCAAGAGCTGGGAAGGCAGCATTGGCGGCGGCCTCTTCGTGCTTGTTGCCGCAGCCATCATCTGGTATTTCGTTGGTAACAACGAGGATTCTACCATTTTCACCTTGCATTCCTCGCTCCCCTTCTGGCTCGGCCTCGGACTTGTGGTCTGCATCTTCGGCACCTGGGGCGACTTGGTGGAATCACTGTTCAAGCGTACCATCGGCATTAAGGACAGCGGCAACATTCTGCCTGGTCACGGCGGAATGCTCGACCGCTTCGACTCGTCGCTGATGGCCTTCCCCGCAGCCGTAGTCTATGTATTTACCTTTACATTATTATAAATTAATGGAGTTTAGGAGTTTAGGATACAAGGAGTTTTGATGACTCCCACCCCCCTAAACTCCTAAACTCCCAAACTCCTAAACTTATGAAAAAACTATTATCCTTATTGATGTTAGTCCTCGCGCTGAATGCCGTTGCCCAGACACCCGTCAAGCGGCACGGACAGCTGCAAGTCATCGGAACCCAACTATGCGACCAAAACGGACAGCCCGTCGTCTTGCGCGGCGTCTCCTTCGGTTGGCACAACATCTGGCCCCGCTTCTACAACAAGGGAGCCGTGAAGGAGCTCGCCACCGAGTGGAATGCCTCTGTGGTGCGCGTTGCCATGGGCATCCAGATTGAAGACAACTACCTGGAGAATCCCGAATTCGCCAAACAATGCATCGAGCCTGTGGTCAAGGCCGCCATCAAGCAGGGCATCTACGTCATCATGGACTGGCACGCCCACAAGATGCACACCGAGGAAGCCCGCCAGTGGTTTGGCTACTTCGCCCAGAAATACGGCAAATACCCCAACATCATCTACGAGCTCTTCAACGAGCCCGTCAACGACTCCTGGGAGTCGCTCAAAGAATATGCCGTAGTGCTGATTAACGAAATTCGCAAGTACGATCCCAACAACGTCATCCTGATGGGCTGCCCCCATTGGGACCAGGACATCGATCTCGTGGCCTCCTCCCCCATTCAGGGACAGAAGAACCTGATGTACACCCTCCACTTCTATGCCGCCACCCACGGACAATATCTGCGCGACAAGATGGTGCAGGCCCATAAGCAGATTCCCATCTTCGTCAGCGAATGTGCTGGAATGGAAGCATCTGGCAACGGACCGCTCAACATGGAGGAGTGGCAGAAGTGGACCGACTGCATGGAAGCCGAGAAAATCAGCTGGGTGAACTGGTCGCTAAGCGACAAAGACGAAACCTGCTCCATGCTACTCCCCCGCGCCAAGGCCACAGGCCGCTGGACGGCCGACGGCGTCATCAAGACCTACGGCCAGCACGTCAAGGACAACCTGGCTAAATACAACAAATAGAAGCTTCTTTTGCAAATTTCGGCCCAAAATAGGGGGGGCGGTAGTAGGAAGGTAGTAGGATAAACGCCCCTTCCTACTACCGATAACCGATTAATACACAACACCTTAAAGCAAAAGTAGTAGGTATAGGGGGTAAAAATCTTTTTTCGCGTATGGAGGAATAATCATTTCGACTACAAAGTAAGTTAGTTTGTTCGTCAATTAATGATTATTTGCATGCCATCTAATAGGTTTTTGATGAACAAACTAAATTAGTTTGTACTCTCGTTAAACCTATTTTTTCAAATAACCATTCGTTCATATCAAATAAGCCCAGTTGTCATCGACGACAACTGGGCTTCGCACAGGACCTCTGTTTTGCTTACTTCACAATCTTGTGAGAGTTAAGCATGTTCTTGGGATCGAGGGCTTCGTCAAGCTTCTCCTGAGTCATCAGTCCTTTCTCCAGAACGATATCATAAACAGAACGGTTGGTCTCCAGGGCTTCCTTGGCCACCTTCGTACTGGTCTTGTAGCCGATGTACGGATTCAGGGCGGTGACGATGCCGATGGAGTTCTTCACCATTTCATAACAGCGTTCTTTGTTGACGGTAATGCCGAGGATGCACTCTTCGGTGAGGGTCTCGATACCATTCTTCAGCCACCACAGGCTCTCGATGAGCGACTCGGTGATAACAGGCTCCATCACATTGAGTTGCAGCTGTCCGGCTTCTGCAGCGAAACTGACGGTGGTGTCGTTGCCGATAACTTTGAAGCAGACCTGGTTGACTACCTCGGGAATGACGGGGTTCACCTTACCGGGCATGATGCTGGAACCGGGAGCCTTCGGGGGAAGGTTAATCTCATTGAGACCGCAACGGGGACCGGAAGCCATCAGGCGGAGGTCGTTACAGATCTTGGAGAGTTTGACGGCCAAACGCTTGAGGGCAGATGAGTAGCTCACGTAGGCACCGGTATCGGGAGTGGCCTCCACGAGGTCGCTGGCAGAAATGAATGCCTCGCCGGTGAGTTTGCTCAGGTTGGCAGCACAGAGTTTGGCAAAGCCGGGAACGGCATTCAGACCGGTACCGATAGCCGTGCCACCCATGTTGATCTCGTGTAAGAGTTTCACGTTACGCTCGAGATTGAGGATTTCCTCTTCGAGGTTGTTGGCATAGGCGTTGAACTCCTGTCCACTGGTCATGGGCACAGCGTCCTGCAACTGGGTGCGACCCATTTTGATAACGTCCTTGAACTCCTCGCCTTTGTAACGGAGGGCGCTGATGAGTCCCGTCAGGGCAGCCACCAGGCTCTTGTTCATGCGGATGAGAGCCAGACGGATAGTAGTGGGATAAACATCGTTGGTTGACTGGCCGCAGTTGCAGTGGTCGTTGGGATAGCAATACTGGTAGTCACCTTTCTCGTGGCCCATGATCTCGAGCGCACGGTTGGCAATCACCTCGTTGGCATTCATGTTGACAGAAGTACCTGCACCGCCCTGCATCATGTCGATGGGGAAGTTGTCGTGGAACTTACCGTCGATGATTTCACGGCATGCCTGTGCAATGGCTCCCGAGACTTCGTCGTTGATGACGCCAAGCGTGTGGTTGGTCTGCACGGCAGCCAGTTTCACGTAGGCAATGGCAATAATGAAGTCGGGATACATCGACATCGTCTTGCGTGAGATGTGATAGTTGTTGATACCACGCTGTGTCTGTACACCGTAGTATGCTTCTGCTGGGATTTTGAGTTCACCTAAAAGGTCCGACTCAACGCGGAATTTCTTTTCTGACATATTTTAAATAATTAAAGATTAATGATTAATGATTAAGGTTATAAGAGGGGGCTTAGAACATCGGGAGTTGCCAGATGTAGCCTAATGAGATGCGGTTGGTGCTGTAGTCATCGAAGCCGAAGGCCTTTCCACGGTCGGTATAGCTGTAGTGGCGTCCCACATAGGTGAGGAAGAAGTGCAGGTTGCTGTTCTTCAACGGATAGTACTCCAGTCCTGCCAGATAGCCTAAGGCCGTGCGATACTTGCCCTTTTCGATTGTGCCGTTGTCCTTGGCGAGTCCTTCGTTCTCGACCATTCCCTTCACGAAGACATTCCATTTCGGAGTGAAGCGGTACTGTGCCTTCATCACAAACGAGAGGTACTCCGCATCGTTCCGATGACCGCCCAGCTCATTGTTGCCCACGATGCCCGAGACGATGCCCTCGCGGTCGATGCCTTCACGCATGTACATCACGTCGAAGAAAGCGTTGAACTTGTCGATATTCACCTCGTTGCCCAGGGCAATGTAATGGCTTTGGTTACCACGGGCCTGACTCATCAGCGAGTAACTCCAGCGCGTATTGAATATGCCGCCGAAACTACCATTCCAGTTGACGGTGTACACCAGGGGCACCTTCGACTGCTCGTAGCCTTCGCCATACATGTCGCTCATGCTGGCGCTGCGGCTGTCGAGCACCTGCAACTGCAACTGATGGTTGGGATTGAGCTGGAACTGGAAGTTGGCACCCGTAAGAAAGTTGCTCATATAGTCCACCATGTCGGAGTACTCGTAGATCTCAATGGGGTTCAGGTCGAATTCAATACCGCCATAGGCAGCGCATTGCTTACCCAGGAACATCGAGAACTTGTCGTTTACCTTTACGCCGATACCAGCCACGTCGATAGATGATGATGGCATATTGTCGATACCATCAGGAGCAGGGGTGTTGTTGCGGTTCAGGCGCTGGCGCCAGCGAAAGGAGAAAGTGTCGTTGATGTTTCCCTTTGCCTCGATACGGATCTGGCGCATGTTGAACTTCGCATTCTGGAATTTTCCGTCATTCTCGTTGACATCGAAACTGTTGTTCAGGTTGAGCAGGAAGTGGAAGTTGTCCTGCTTCTTCTCAATCTTCGTAACTTTCTCGAACAAGGTTTCCTCGCCTGCCGAAGCATCCTTATCCTGCTGTGCCATGATAGTTGCGGGCACGAAGAGCAAGGCTAATAATATAATCTTCTTCATAACCAAGAACTATATTATGAACTATGAATCATGAACTATGAACTCAATCAGTATTTCTTGAAGTATTCCTGAATCTGCTGCCAGTCATGGGTCTTGGTGAGCGCCAGCATCAGCAGCACGCGGGCCTTCTGAGGATTGAGATCCAATGCAGCCACAAAATGATACTTGGCATCATCGACTTCACTGTTCAGGCAGGTAGGACCTGTCGGGCAGCGTGAAGAGCGTACAATCTGGATACCACTCTGCTGAGCCTTGACAGCCACGTCAAACACGTCTTTGTAGAAGTTTCCGTCGCCAACACCAGCCAGCACGATTCCGTCGAACTTGTTGTCAACAAATGCCTGCATGGGCAGGGGAGAAGCATTGGCATAGCCATAGCAGATGCCCACGTCGGGAAGTTTCTTCAGATTGCTTACGTCGAACTCCGACTTTGTGGTGTGAAGGTTATTTGGAGTCTGAAGCATGTGGACTTCGCCGTTGTAGATGTAGCCAATGATGCCCGAAGGACCACCTTCGAAAGTGTCGCAGTCGATGGTGTGGGTCTTGATGACCGTCTTGGCATCTAGCAACTGGTTATTCATGCAGCAGAGCACGCCCATACCCTTAGTGGCAGGAGACACAGCGGCAGCCACAGCGTTGTAGAGGTTAGCAGGACCATCGGCGCTGATGGCTGTTGAAGGACGCATAGAGCCGGCCAACACCACGGGTTTGTCGCTCTTCACGGTGAGGTTCAGGAAGTAGGCTGTCTCTTCCATTGTGTCGGTTCCGTGAGTAACGACCACGCCGTCGTAGCCTTCCTCGTTGAGCAACTGATTGATGCGCTTGGCCAGTTTGAGCCATACCTCATTGTTCATATCCTGAGAGCCGATGTTTACTAACTGTTCGCCGCTGATGTCAGCAAGATAAAGCATCTGGGGAACTGCGTCGATAAGCGTCTGAACACCTACCTGTCCGGCGCTGTAAGCAGAGGAGGTAGCTGATTGGCTGACACCAGCGATGGTGCCACCAGTAGCGATGATACGAATCTTTGGTTTTGCAACGATGTTAACGGAAACCAAGAGAGCCAGAAGCACTAAAACACTACGGAAATTTTTCATAATTGTATTGTTTTGATAGTTAGAAAATAGAATTATTATTTAATACAGAAAAGTGATAATCAAATAAGCGATGCCTATCGACACGAAAGTGGTAATGAAACCGGAAAGCTGGAAAGAGTGGTTGAGCACATACTTGCCGATTCTTGTGGTACCCGTACGGTCAAAGTTGATGGCGGCCACCTCGGTGGGATAGTTGGGGATGAAGAAATAGCCATTGACTGCAGGGAACATGGCTACCAGAGCCAACGGATTGATACCCAATGCCATACCCAGCGGGTAGAGGGTGCGGACGGTGGCTGCCTGTGAGAAGAGCATGATACTCATGAAGAACAGGGCGATGGCGAACAGGAACGGATATTGCGTGACAATATCTGCAATGCCGTTCTTGAAGAATTCGATGTTGCCGTTGAAGAAGGTGTCGCCCATCCAGGCAATACCGAAGATGCTTACCATTGCATTCATACCTGCACCGAAGATGTTGCCCTTCACGGCGTCGCCCACCTTGGCTTTACCTACAATGAGAATGAGGGCGGCAATTGACATCATCAGGATCTCAATGGTCTGAGGCATCGACAGTCGCTGCACCTCTCCGTCCACTATGAAGGAAGGACGTAAAGAAGGTACGCTACCGAAAAGGACAACAAGGAATACGCCCAGAAGGAATGCCCATACGGCGCGCTTGGCGTATTTATATTGGGTGTTGGATGACGGGTGTTGGGTGTTGGTGGTATCATCCAGGTGCTCCAGTGTTTCATCCGGATTAATGAGACCTTCCTTCACGCGGCGCTGATATTCGGGATCATCAACAAGTTCTTTTCCTACACGGTTCTGTACGAACGAGGAAACGAGAATGGCAATCAGCGAGGCTGGGATACATACCAACAGGATGTCTTTCAGTTCAATGCCCTGTCCCCCTAGCAGGTCTGTGCTGATGACAGCCGCCGTGGCTGCCGACATCGGGCTACCCGTGATACCTAATGAAGCAGCTATAGTGGCAACAGTCATAGGACGTTCAGGGCGAATCTTGCTCTTGGTGGCAATTTCAGAAATAATGGGCAACAGCGAATAGGAGGTGTGGGCCGTGCCTGCTACCAGACAGAAAAGCCAGGTGGTGAGCGGACCGTAATAAGTAATGTGGTCAGGATGCTTGCGCAGGAATTTCGCAGCCAGTCCCACCAGATAGTCCAGTCCACCAGCGGCCTGCAGGGCGGCAGTTGCCGTAATGACACTCACAATGATGAGCATCACGTCGAGCGGGATATTGCCGGGTTTCAGTCCGAATATGAAGACGAGGATGAATACGCCCACCATACCGTAGATTCCTAGACCGATACCTCCCACGCGCGCACCGATAAAAATCAATGCAAGAACAATGAGGAGTTGAATGATAATGAATGTAGTAGCCATAAAGGTGATTGATAAGATTGCTGTAGTAATTGTTTTCGGTGGCAAAGATAGACTTTATTTTTTGTATCCCATTTGCAAAAAACAGACAAATATTTGCAAAATACGAAACTATGCATTATTTTTGCAAAAACAATCAAACGAACAGGACCTTTTGATGTCGAGAATTTATACTTTAGCAGAAATTTCCAGCATAATGCAACAGGACTATCCCGCCGGCGCGAGCGTGCTGGTGGCCAGGCTTGATCCTTCTGTTCTGGAGAAAATTGAGAAAGGTCAGATATGTGTGAATTTCTATACGCTGGTGCTGATTCAGAAAGGGGGAATGAGTTATGCGCTGAAAGGCAATATTATTGAACTGGAAGAGAACGACCTTGTGTTGGTGCCCCCCAACTATCCCATCAGTTACGATTCCTATACCAGCGACCTTCAGGCCGTCAACCTGATGATAGAGGAAGACTACTACCACAAGGTGCTGCAGTTTGACCCGAACTTGATGGACATGGAGTACAGTTATGCCTACGACCTGCTGCCGGTGTTTCATCTGGATGCTCACAAGACGGAGATGTTTGTCAGTCTGAGCAAGCAGATTCAGAGCACCATCCGCATTCCGCATCTCTATCGTGAGGAGATGGTCAACCATATGGTGCATGTGGTACAACTGCTTTTCAGCGAACTGCTATACGGGGGTGATATTCAGCCCTCCCATGACCTTACCAACAAACAGAGCATATTTAAGATTTTCATTCACATGGCTTCGCGCAATTTCAAGAAAGAACGCCAGATTAAGTTCTATGCCGACAGTTTGAACATCACCACCACCTATCTTTCACGCACGGTGAAGGAAATGTCAGGACAGACCGTGAACGCCTATCTCAACACCTTTTTATATAATGAAATCTGCAAATTGCTTCGCTCTTCCTCCTATAATATGAGCGAAATATCAGAAATGCTCTTCTTCAACGACCAGTCGGCTCTCACCAATTTCTTCAAAGTCCGCTCAGGTATGACCCCTGTGGCATACCGTCGCAGTTTTGAAGGGAAGTGAGTTTGGGTGTTAGGTGTTGGGTGTTAGTGGATTGTAATGGCTCAAAAGTATCCACCATCACCTAACACCTAACACCCATCACCCAAGATCACAGATTAGCCAGTTCTACGACCTTGTCTACGGCTGCGGAGATGCCATCGGGGTTTTTGCCACCGGCATTGGCGAAGTGGGGCTGACCACCGCCACCGCCCTGGATGAGCTTGGCGGCTTCGCGCACCATCTGTCCGGCATTCAGCTGATGGTCTTTCACCAGGTCGTCGCTGATGGCAACGTTGAGCATGGGCTTGCCCTCGTGAACGGAACCGATGACGATGAGTGAGCTCTGGGGCTCGGCAGCACGTACCTTGAAGGCAAGGTCCTTGGCATGGTCGGGACGGATGGGCAGCACGGCGGAGAACACCTTGACGCCATTCACCAGACGGCCCTGCGAGAGCAGCTTGTTCTTGGCTCCCTCGACGGCCTGCTGCTGGAAACCTTCCACCTGCTTCTTCAGTTCATCGTGCTCGCTGATATATTTTTGGATGGTGCCCTCGAGGTCCTTGGCGTTGTTGAAGAGGTTTCTCAGGGCGCGCACCATGTCTTCCATCTGGTACATCATCTCTTCGGTCTCTTTAGCGGTCTTGGCTTCGATACGACGGATTCCGGCTGCCACGCTGGCTTCGGAAACAATCTTGAACATTCCGATATGGCCGGTGCTACGGGCATGGATACCACCGCAGAACTCGCACGAAGGTCCGAAGCGAACCACACGCACCTTGTCGCCGTACTTCTCGCCGAAAAGGGCGATGGCACCCATTTTGCGGGCTTCTTCCATGGGAGTGTCGCGATGCTCGTCGAGGGGGATATCCTGACGAATCATGTCGTTAACCATCCGCTCCACCTGGCGCAGTTCTTCATCGGTGACTTTCTGGAAATGGGCGAAGTCGAAGCGAAGAGTGTTTGGCGAAACAAACGAGCCTTTCTGCTCCACGTGGTCGCCGAGCACCTGCTTCAGGGCATAGTCGAGCAGGTGGGTGGCGGTGTGATTGGCGGCAGAGGCCTCGCGCTTGTCGGTATCCACGCAAGCCATGAAGTCGGCCTCCAGGTTCTGGGGCAGTTTCTTCACGATGTGGACGCTCTGTCCGTTCTCGCGCTTGGTATCGATAATCTCGATGGTCTCGTTTTCAGAGACGAGCACGCCCTGGTCGCCTACCTGTCCGCCCATCTCGCCATAGAAGGGGGTGTAGTCGAGCACCAGTTCGTAGAAGGTGTTCTTCTTCTGGGTGACCTGACGGTAGCGCAGGATGCGGCATTCGTACTCGGTATAGTCGTAGCCCACGAACTGCTGCTCGCCATCGCCTGCCACCTGAATCCAGTCGCCATTCTCCACGGCAGCGGCATTGCGGGCACGTTCCTTCTGCTTCTGCATCTCCACGTTGAATCCCTCTTCATCTACAGTGTAGCCATTTTCGCGACAAATGAGTTCGGTGAGGTCGAGGGGGAATCCGTAGGTGTCGAAGAGTTTGAAGGCATCGGCACCTGCCAGTTCGGTCTTTCCCTGAGCCTTCAGAGCGGCCATGCTGTCGTCGAGCATACGGATACCGCGGTCGAGGGTGCGGAGGAACGAGTCTTCCTCTTCCTTGATGACGCGGGTGATGAGTTCGCGCTGGGCTGGCAACTCGGGATAGGCGGCGCCCATCTCGGCCACAAGCGTGGGCACGAGCTTATAGATGAAGGCCTCTTTCTGGTCGAGGAAGGTGTAGGCAAAGCGGACGGCACGGCGCAGGATACGGCGGATGACGTAGCCGGCCTTGGCATTAGAGGGCAGCTGTCCATCAGCTATAGAGAAGCTGACGGCACGGATGTGGTCGGCAATGACACGCATAGCCACATCGACATTGTTCTCCAATGTCTTCTCACCGCCATCGTACCGCTTGCCGGTGAGGCGCTCCATCTCCTTGATAAAGGGCTGGAAGATGTCGGTATCGTAGTTGGAGTGCTTGCCCTGCAGGGTGCGTACGAGTCGCTCGAAGCCCATGCCGGTGTCGATAACGTTCATGGAGAGCTTCTCGAGCGAACCGTCGGCCTTGCGGTTAAACTGCATAAACACGAGGTTCCAGATCTCGATGACCTGGGGGTCGTCCTTATTCACCAGTTCGCGTCCGGGCACCTTGGCTTTCTCTTCGGGGGTACGGCTGTCGACATGAATCTCCGAGCAGGGACCGCAGGGACCTGTGTCGCCCATTTCCCAGAAGTTGTCGTGCTTGTTGCCGTCGATGATATGATCGGCGGGCACGTGCTTAGCCCAGTAGCTGGCTGCTTCGTCGTCGCGTGGGATATTCTCTTCGGGTGAGCCTTCGAAGACGGTCACATAGAGGTCGGCAGGATTCAGCCCGAGCACATCGACGAGGTATTCCCATGCCATGTCGATGGCGCCCTCTTTGAAGTAGTCGCCGAACGACCAGTTGCCGAGCATCTCGAACATGGTGTGGTGGTAGGTGTCGTGACCCACTTCCTCGAGGTCGTTGTGCTTACCGCTCACGCGCAGACATTTCTGGGAGTCGGCGCGGCGGCGCGGCTCGGGGTCGCGTGTGCCAAGTATAATGTCTTTCCACTGGTTCATACCTGCGTTGGTGAACATCAGCGTGGGATCGTCCTTGACGACCATGGGGGCCGATGCTACGATGGCGTGTCCGTTCTTCTCGAAATATTTCTTGTAGGACTCGCGGATTTCGTTGGCTGTCATCATGTTTTTTGCCATTTTCTAATCTACGGTTTTAAATTTTCAGTAATTTGGCTGCAAAGGTAGTCAAATTTTTAGTATTTAGAGATACTGAGGCACAGAGAATTAATAAAAATAAAGAAAAAACTTGATTCTTCATTCTTCGTTTCTCTTTTTTTTATTATCTTTGAGCTATAAAATAGCCCGAAGATACTCTCGCTCGACAAAAAAAAGAGTAAAACTCTTTGATTTGTGCTCACTAATGTGTATCTTTGCCCCGAAAAGTAAAAAAACAATCAAGATGGCACTGAATACTGAAAAGAACCTGAAGCTCTACTATTCCATTAAGGAAGCAGCAGAGATGGTAGGCCTGACGGAGAGCAACCTCCGATTCTGGGAGAAAGAGATTCCTTCGCTCAAGCCGAAGACCACCGGCAACGGTATCCGCCAATACACGGAAAAAGACATCGAGAACCTGAAGGCCGTCTATAACCTGGTGAAAGTGCGCGGGTTTAAAATCGCCGCCGCCAAGAAAATGCTGGCCACCAACAAAGAGGGAGTGGAGAAAAGTGCGCGCGTTATAGAGGGACTGATGAAGGTGCGCGACGAGCTGAAAGAGCTGAAGCGCCAGCTGGATTATCTGGTGTAAGGCAACCCCTCACCAACCCCTCCCGAGGGAGGGGAGTCCCGTTGCAGCTCAAAAAGCCTCCCCTCGGGGAGGTTTGGAGGGGGTCTTTACCGCATAAACGAAATCATCGAATATCGCTGTGCCTTGCGCGGCGATATTATTGTATGCATAGAGGGCAACGCGCGCGCCTTTCCAGTTACCCCATCGCATATAGAATCCCTTGCCCAGCTGACGGTAGTGGCGGCCGTCGGTGCTGTATTCGAAACGATAGACATTATTTGTGGCATCCAATTGCAGGCGCAGGAAAACCTTTTTTCCTTTTAAGGCGATACTTGTCTCTTCCTGGAAATTGTCTTCCACGTAAAGCCACGCCCGACCGTTTTCCTTCTTAACGCCAATCAGATGGTTTTTCTTACCCATACAGCCAAGGCCGCAGCGCATTCCATCGGCCGCCTGACTGAAATCGAGCATAACGGAAGCTGTTCCGTGATAGCCTAAGGTTCTCAGCGTAAGCGTGTTGCGGGCAAGCATAAAAGCAGGCGACTGCTGCGCGTGGAACGTCATTCGGCCGGGATTCTCCGTCAGCGACCAGGCCTCGTCATTCGGATTATGGTTCCACTGCCATTCAGGTTTTAAGACCGTGCTGCCGAAATCATCCTTCCATACCACATCACCTGTTTTTCTTTTACTGCTATTTCCGAGCGGCATCTTCCATTCAGCAACTGGTTCGCCAATGCCGTTAGCGTCAGCATCGACACCCATCAGCGGCCATCCGTCTTCCCAGCGCACAGGCTGCAAGTGAACGATGCGCCCCAGCGGACTCCATTCCTGGAAATGGTAAAACCACCAGCTGCCGTCGGGGGTGTCAACGATGGCTCCCTGATGAGGACCGTTAATATCGGTGGCACCTTGTTCGAGGACCACCTTCCGCTCATAGGGACCATAGATGCTCTTGGAGCGCAGAATGGTCTGCCATCCGCAGCAGACGCCACCTTCGGGGATGCTCATATAGTAGTAGCCGTTCCATTTGTGGATTTTCGTTCCTTCGGCCACAGGTCCCGTATAGACCGTGGTGCCGTCGTCGAGCAGCTGCGTACCGTCGTCGCTCATGCGATGAATGATGATAGGACCAGCGCCATAGAGGCTATGTCCTAGATATGCTTTCCCATCGTCGTCCCAGAATGGGCACGGGTCTTCCCATTTCGTGACGGCCTTCACCAAATGTAACTCGCTCCAAGGCCCTTCCGCCCGCTCGGCACTAGTCATGAAAAGTCCTTCGTCGGGCGTGCAGAAATACACCCAGAAGCGCCCGCCGTGCCAGCGGATGCTGGGAGCCCACGAACCACCGGCATAGTGCTGCATCGAGTCCCATCCCGGAAAAGCGAAGCGACGGTAGAGTTGCGTGACCACACGCCAGTTCACCAGATCGTCGGACTCCAGTATCTGCATGCCCAAAAAATGGAAGTCACTGGCCACCATATAGTATTTCTCGCCGACGCGGATGACGTCTGGGTCGCTAAAATCAGTCGGCAGGATTGGATTTCGGAATGTGCCGTCGCCCTGGTCTCCCCACTGCTGAGCGTGAAGTGAAATAGCAAAAGCCAGAAGAAGAATGGTAAGCAACTGTTTCATGCCACAAAGATATAAAAAAATGAAGAATTAAGAATGAAGAGTGAAGAATTTATGCATCGTTCATGAATTTCTCATTTTCTCAATCTCTCATTTTCTCATTTTTTATTATCTTTGCAGTCATGAAACAACTACTATCACTATTACTGTTGGGTTGCAGCCTTCAGGTGGAGGCTGCCGTTTATAACATCAGGGATTTTGGTGCAAAGAATGACACCACGGTGCTCAGCACACAGGCCATTCAAACTGCGATAGACCGTTGCTCGCAGGAGGGTGGAGGACAAGTGCTAGTGCCCGCCGGCCATTACAAGATGGGAACCATCGTGCTCCGTAGCAAGGTTAATCTGCATTTGGAAAAGGGGGCCATACTTTTTGGCAGTACTGACATCAACGACTATACACCGCAACGGACCACTTACGTTTCGCTGCGGACGAACACGCCCACCGTACAACTGATATGGGCCGACGACGTGGAGGATGTCACCATCGACGGCGAGGGAATTATCGACGGGCGCGGCAAGGCCTTCCCGAAACTGTCATGGAACGATGAGGGCATCACCCGTCCGCACCTGCTGCGTTTCGTACAGAGCCGCGACATCCAGCTGAAGGGCATCACCCTGCGCAACTCAGGATGCTGGATGCAGCACTGGCTGGCCTGCGACCGTGTGAAGATTGACGGCATCACGGTCATCAACCGCAACAACTATAATAATGATGCGCTCGACTTGGACGGCTGCCATGAGGTGACGGTGAGCAACATGATATGCGACTCCGACGACGACGGCATTACGCTGAAGAGCACCTCGCCAAGGCTCTGCGAGAACATCACTATCACAAATTGCGTGGTGAGCAGCCATTGCAACGCCGTGAAACTGGGCACCGAGACCAATGGCGGCTTCCGCAACATCACGATTCAGAACATCTGCGTGAAACCCAGCTACGACCAAAGTTCGCAGTTCTTCGGCCATGAGTCGAAGCGCGGCACCAGCGCCCTCTCGCTGGAAATCGTGGACGGCGGCGTGATGGAAAACGTGAACGTATCGGACTTCACTGTGGAAGGCACCGAGAGTCCCATCTTCGTACGCCTGGGCAACCGCGCCCGCAGCTACTGCGACTCCGTGAAAATCAATCACATAGGGTGCATCAGCGGTGTGCGCATATCCAGATTCCTCGTCAACAATGCAGGACCGACGGGCTGTTCCATCACAGGCATCGAAGGGCATCCCGTGGAAAACATCTTCCTTAGCGACATCTTCATCAGGCAGCAGGGCGGACAACCCGCAACGGCTGCCCCCACCGATGAGAAGCTAAAGGAGTATCCTGAAGCCACCATGTGGGGCATCCTGCCGGCCAAGGGATTCTGGGTAAACCATGCCCGCAACGTACATTTCGACAACGTATGCGTGGAAGCCAGCGCGCCCGACCAGCGTCCGCTGTTCTTCAAGCAGGATTGCGAATAACTTTGTAATTATCGTTTGCGCACACACCTTATATTATATATATAAGGGCGGCATTTGCATTTTTTTGATAGAATAGGCACATTCTTTTACAAAAAAATTTGGAATAATAATATAATTTGCGTAATTTTGCGCCAAATTTATAAAACAAACTCTAAATCCGTAAAAAAGAGGAAGTGATTCCTTTCGATACGCTACTACATATTTTACAAATCAAAAGTATAACTAAAGCAAAAATTTATGTATCAACAAATCAGAAGAGCCATTATGGCTTCACTCCTGACCATGTTCTGTTTTGTTGCCTTCGCGCAGAAGACAGTGACAGGTACAGTGAAAGACGCGAGTGGAGAACCGATGATTGGTGTGACTGTTGCCACTGGCAGTGGTACGGGTGCGGTTACCGACCTTGACGGTAATTTCACCATCCAGAACGCCTCACCATCGACCGTTTTGAACATCTCCTACGTGGGCTACAAGTCGCAGTCCGTCAAGGTGGGCAGCAACAGCACCCTGAACATCGTGCTCCAGGAAGACAACACCACACTGGAAGACGTGGTGGTGATTGGTTACGGCACGATGAAGCGCCGCGACCTGACTGGTGCCGTGGCCTCAGTGTCGGGCGACCAGATTGCCGCTAATCCCGTAGCTAATGTTGCACAGGCACTGCAAGGACAGCTGCCGGGCGTTTCAGTGATGTCGCAGGACGGTCGTCCGGGTGCCACCATGTCGATTCGCGTCCGTGGCGGCGGTTCCATCACGCAGAGCAACGACCCGTTGTTCATTGTTGACGGTGTGCAGGTGAGCGACATCAGCGACATCCCCGCCGACAACATCGAGAGCATCGACGTGTTGAAGGACGGTGCCTCAACGGCCATCTATGGTGCCCGCGGTGCCAACGGTGTGATTCTTGTCACAACGAAAGGCTCGAAGGGCGACGGCAAGGCCAAGGTGAAGTACAACATGTACTATCAGATTAAGAAGAACCCCAAGACCCTCGACGTGATGAATGCCTACGACTACGTGCTGCACAACTGGAGCTACGCTACCTTCTATGGCATGAACGAGGCCGACGGCATTGCCGAGTATTTCGGAGTGGGCTCACAGTTCGGCAACCACCTGAACGACTACAAGAACGTATCTGTTCATAATTATGTAGACGACGTGATGCGTTCTTCGGCTGGTTCATGGAGCCACGACCTCTCGCTCTCGGGCGGTAACGAGAACACCAAGTTGTATGCCACCGTCAACTACCTGACCGACGACGGTATCCGCATCAAGTCGGGCATGAGCCGCTGGAATGCCAGCTTCAAGCTCTCGCAGAAGGTGACTAAGAACCTTACCTTCGATGCCGACCTGCGCTACTCGGAAATGAAGTTCGAGGGAACTAACTTCGACTATGCTGCCGGTAACTCCGTCTATGGCTATCGTCCCATCGACAATCCTTTAGGAAACAACAACCCGGCTCTGCTCTCAATGGGTAGTGCCAGTGTGGAAGACAGCTATAATCCCCTCTCGATTATCGACAACTACACGAACGTCACCACCCGCCAGCGTATCCGTGCCATGGGCGCTCTTACGTGGAACGTCATCAAGGGCCTGACCGCCAAGACAGAACTCTCGCTGAGCCGTAACTGGAGCGAGACCGACTACTGGGACGGCGGACAGTCGACCAACCCCTATAACCAGGCACAGCTCACCAAGGGCAACGGCTACGGTCTGCGCTGGGCAAGCACGCTGAACTATCAGGTGCAGGGACTTGGCGAGAACCACAACCTGTCGTTCCTGCTCGGTAACGAGGTGCTGGCCAGCAAGTCGAACAGCAGCAAGATGACCGGTGCCGGCTATCCCACAGAGTTCGACATGGAACGTGCCTTCGGTCTGTTCAATATGTATAACATGAAGGACGACTACTACGACAATACGAAGAAAGTATCCGACTTCAGCAACTCCATCGGCGAGCCCAAGCACACGCTGTCATGGTTCGGCCGTGCCAACTACGACTTCATGGGCCGCTATCTGTTCACCGCCACGTTCCGTGCCGACGGTAGCTCTAACTTCGCACCCAACAACCACTGGGGTTACTTCCCCTCGGCAGCCTTTGGATGGCGCATCAACGACGAGGCCTTCATGGCCAGCACACGCGATTGGCTCGACAACCTGAAGCTGCGTATCTCTTATGGTTCTTCAGGTAACGATGCCATCGACGCCAGCCTGTGGAAAGAATACTGGACTCCAGCCATCGTATGGAGCGGCGACAAGCGCACCGTGACCTTCTCGCCCGGTGAAATCCTGGCCAACCCCGACTTGAAATGGGAGACCACCATCTCTCGTAACCTCGGTCTCGACTTCGGTTTCTGGAACGGCAAGCTGCGCGGAAGCATCGACCTTTACTGGAACACCACCAAGGACATTCTAATGAAGGTGCCCGTTGCCGAGACAACCGGTCACAGCTATCAGTTCCAGAACGTGGGTAAGACCTCTAACAAGGGTGTCGAGCTCGCTCTGTTCTACGAAATCTACCGTTCGAAGGACCTCAACGTCAGCTTCAACGCCACCTATAACTACAACAAGAACAACGTTGAGGAAGTGGTCGACGGCGTGAATGCCGACACCCACACCAACTGGGGTTCTTCGATGAAACGTCCTTACAACGACTATATCATCCGCGAAGGCGAGCCTGTGGGAACCATCTTCGGCTACAAGGCTGCAGGTTTCTACACCGTTGACGACTTCGAGGTATCAAACGGTGTTTGGAAGTTAAAGAGCAACGTTGCCGACATCAGCGGCGTGGTGAACTACACTGGCGTAGGAAACAAGGTTTATAACACACCCGACGGACAGGTTGCATTCCCCGGCATGATGAAGTTCGAGGATACCAACAACGACGGCGTAGTGACGGAAGACGACGCTTGCGTCATCGGCCACACCATGCCTAAGCACACCGGCGGTTTCAACTTCAACGCCAACTACAAGGGCTTCGACGCCTCCATTGGCTTCACCTATCAGATTGGCGGCGATGTCTACAATGCCAACGCCATGCACTCTATGATGGGTAACAAGAACACCAGTTACGGATGGAACCGTCTGGCCTTCATCTCCGACTGCTGGAGAATGTACGACGTGGACGGCAGCGGCAATCTCGTGGCCGTCACCGATCCCTCTGCCCTCGCAGCGCTGAACGCCAACGCCCAGCACGCAATGCCTTACTGCGAGTATGGTATGGTATCGTCTGAGTTCATTGAGGACGCTTCCTATCTCCGCCTGAACACACTGACCATCGGATACACCTTGCCTAAGAACATCACCAAGAAGGTGGGCATTAGCAACGCACGTATCTATTTCACGGGCAGCAATCTCTTCTGCATCACAGGATACAACGGTATCGATCCCGACGTGAACACCCGTCCGGGCGGACAAGACGGATTCCCCGTTCCCAACTACGACTGGAACTCATATCCTCGTGCCAGAACTTATACATTTGGTCTTAATGTCGCATTCTAATTTATGGGAGGAAATAAAGATATGAAAAAAGCAATATATTCCATGCTATGTGCCGCAGGCATTCTGACACTCAGCGCATGTAGCGACTTTCTGGAGACTGACTCTCCGTCGAAGACCGACGCCGCCTTTGTCTTCTCCACCAGTGAAACAGCCCGCGCCGCTCTCGAGGGAGCCTATGCCGACTGGACTACTGCTGCCAACTCGAAGGTGTTCGGCGACGGACTCTTCTATGCCTCCGACGTGGCCGGCTCCGACATCGAGCGCCATCCCGAAGGATTCACCGCACAGCCGGGTCGTCACTATCCCGAGTGTTTCTATCAGAACGGAACCTATGCCAACAGCTACAGCCTGCTGAGCTATCAGAAGGAGAACGATACCTACGCTTCTCTCTACTCTGTCATAAACAAGGCCAATATCGTCGTGGCTGCCACACAGCAGTCGGACGGCTTCGAAGATATGATTGCTTCCGGCGAGGAGAGCACAATGGGACAGCTCTATGGTGAGGCCGTAGCCCTGAAGGCCACTGCCTATCGCGAACTGCTGAAATACTTTGGCGACGTGCCCTACCTGAGCGGTAAGACTACCGACAGAGAAGGTCTTTGCGGCCGCGACTCCATCTACGACGTCATTCTCGACGAGCTGATGGCTGCTGCCCCATTGATGTACCGCGTGGGTTCCATCCCTGGCATCACCGGCAAGAACTATTTCTCGCGCACCTATGTTGAGGGACTCATCGGACGTATCGCCCTTGAGGCTGCCGGCTATCAAATCCGCCGCGGTGACCTCACTCCACGTACCGACGGTAAGGGCAACACCCTGACCTTCGAGACCATGGGAACCGAGAACAACGGCGCTTCCTTCGGACGCCGTGCCGACTGGAAGAACCTCTACGAGATTGCCAGAAAGTATTTCAAGGCTGTCATCGACAACCCTGGAACAGCCAAGTTCTACACCACCGACCCCCGCTCGGATGAGAACGGCCGTACCTATGGCAACCCTTATCAGTACTTCTTCCAGCAGATGCACATGGGAGATGACGACTATGCCGACGAGTCAATCTACGAGGTTTCTCTCGCACAAGGTGCCGGTAACAACTGCCCCCGCCCCTACTCTTTCGGCCGTCCGTCAACTGGTGCCGGTAAGAACAACTATCCCTGTAAGAACTACGGTCAGGGACGTATCAATCCCGCCTTCTACTATGGCATGTTCGATCCCAACGACATGCGCCGCGACGTAAGCTGCACCGTGACTGGTAGCGATGGTGCCAAGGGAACGGAGATCCTCCTACCCTTCAACCCCGGTTCACAGGCCAAGGGCGGTGGCATCTCGTACAACAAGTGGGACGAAAACCGTCAGAGCAAGGTATGGACAGCCGCACAGCGTAAGTCGGGTATCAACGGTCCTTACATGCGTATGTCGGAAATCTACCTCGGCTATGCAGAAGCCTGCGCTGCTCTGGGCGACGAGGGTGAAGCCAAGAAATACCTCACCATCATCCGCGAGCGTGCCTTCCCGAAGGGCAAGGCCAATGTGGATGCCTTCATCGCCAAGGAGGGCTCACTCCTCGAGGCTATCATCGATGAGCGCGGATTCGAGTTCGCCGGCGAAGGCGACCGCCGCACCGTGCTGATTCGTACAGGTCTCATCGCCAAGAAGATCAAGGCCATCAAGGAACTGACCACGAAGATGATGAACGGTCTGGCCGCCGACGGCTACTACGAGTTCGATAACGGCAACGTCATCTCTGCTAAGATATACACCAAGAATGTGGATGGCAAGGCTCTCTACAAGCACCGTCTGACCGCACAGTGTCCGACAGGCATGGAAGACGACCCCGTGCTCTATCCAAGCTGGCGTGGAGTTAACGATGACTGGGCTTCTTATGGTCTGGAAGTGAAGGACGGCTATGCACCCAACCTGGCCATCAAGGGTCTGTTCAAGAGAGTGTCAGACAATGAAGCTGCTCTCTTGCTGGCCGATGGATACAAGGAAGTAGACTGGGGTACCACACTTCTCAACAACCGCGACGAGTACGAGAAGAACCTGTTCCTCGACTACGACTACAACAAGGCTCCCATCCACTACTGGCCGTTCACCCCGAACGTGCTGACCAACGGTGGATTCACCAACGGCTACGGTTTCAAGAACGAATAAGTAACGAAACCACAAATAAAGAAGGCTCGCCAACGCGAGCCTTCTTTATTTGTACCCTCGGGTTTTCTTCACATCATGTTGCGACTGCAGTCGCAACAAACCATTAAGGAAGCCGCCAAAAAGCGGCTATCCGCTGCTTCACTCCACCTTCCAGTCGCCCATGACGCTCTGTAGGGTGATGGCCTGTGCTTCTTTCTTGGTGAGCTGTCGCGCCCAGGGAGCACGAGCCTTGGCATTTGCTCCGGGACCAGTGCTGCCATATTCAGCATAGCGGGCGGTTTTCTCGTTTTCAGGATTGCGCCAGTTCTCCCATCCTTCGGCAACAATGTGGCTGCCCATCTCGGTATTTATAAATAAGGTGTAGGCGTAGGGGCGCCAGGGACGGCCAAGAAATACTTTGTCGGCTCCCTCGGCGGCAATTAGTTTACAACGATTGAAAACGTAGCCGTACTTCACGTCCTTTGGAGTGGAGGCGGCAGTGATGTACGAATTGGCCTTGCTCTTAATAGTGCACTGCTCAAACCAAGCGGTGCTAGGACCGAAAATGAAGTCGGTTGTTCCCTCGATGTAGCAGTGGTCGAAATAGCAGCGGGTGCCTCCCACACCAGTATAGACCGTGTCCTGATGGCCAAGGAAGCGGACATTGATGAACTTCAGACGGTCGCCCTCGGTATGGAGTGCAACGGCCTGGCCAAGTCGTGCAGAGTTGTTTTCGATGGTGATGTTCTTGAAAGTGATGTCCTGCCCTTCCACTTTGACCGTATAGGTGCGGAAGGTTCCCATGGGCTGGGTGGCAGCTCCCTCGTCGCCAATTTTCGGGATGCGGATGTTGGCATGGTCGTCGTAGGTGATGACGGTCTGCTGGGCATCCTCGCCACAGATCTCAATGTTGGTGAGCCATGAGGGAATAATGACTTTTTCCTTATAGACTCCTTTCTTCACGAAGATGACCTTATGATATTCCATGAAGGCACGGCACACCTCGACAGCCTCATTGACGGTACGGAATTCGCCGGTGCCGTCGCGTGCCACGAAAAGCGTGTCGGGATTGTCATACTTGTTAGCGGCCGTTGCGCTGACTGCAGAGAGCAGGGCAGCGGCAAAAAGCAGTAGTTTGTTCATAATGGTAGTTTGTATTTTAGATGATCTGATTGATTTCCTGAAGTCCGTTGATGCCTTTCAGCAGAGAGATGATGGTGGTCACGTCATCACGGTCGTGGATGCGCAACTCAATCTTTCCGTTGAAGATGCCTTCATCGCAGGTGATGTCGATATGATGGATATTGACGTTCAACTGACCTGAGATGACCTGCGTCACCTCGTTGAGCAATCCGATGCGGTCGATGCCGCTGATGGTGATGGTGGCATCGAAGAAGAGCCGCTTGTGCATGTCCCACTTGGCATCGAGGATACGCTTGCCATAGGTAGACTTCAACTTGGAGGCCACGGGGCAGTTGCGCTGATGGATAACGATGCGGTTACGTCCATCGATAAAGCCGAGGGCATCGTCGCCGGGTATGGGATGGCAACACGAGGGGAAGATAAACTGGCCGATATTCTCGTCGGTGATTACGACGGGTTTTTTGCGATTGAAATCCTTGCCGACGACGAAATAGCTGCGGTCGTCTTTTTCCTCTTTCTCCTTATCGGATTTCTTCTTACCATAGAACGGCACATAGCGCAGCCAGCCCTTCGACTTCTGGTCGTCGTCCTTAGAGCGGCGGCCCAGAATTTCGTCAATGTCTTTGTCGCCAAGGATGATGTTCTTCAGTCCGATGGCCAGGAAGAGTTCCTCATGGCGGCGCACTTCGTGAAGGTCGCAAAGCTTGTCGAGTGCCGAAGTAGTGACTTCCAACTCATGGCGGTTAAGGAATTCCGTGAGGATACGCTCGCCCTCTTTCTGCGACTCACGGTTGTCTCGGCGGAGTATGGCCTGAATCTTTCCCTTTGCCTTGGCCGTAGAAACAAAGTTCACCCACGAGGGATCCACATGTTGGGAGTTACTGGTGAGTATCTCCACCTGGTCGCCGCTCTCCAACTTGTGACTAAGCGGCACAAGTTTGTGGTTGACCTTTGCACCAATACAATGACTGCCCAGGAAGGTATGAATCTGGAAGGCGAAGTCGAGGGCCGTACAGCCAGCGGGCATGGTCTTGATTTCGCCCTTCGGCGTAAACACAAAAATCTCGGAAGCAAAGAGGTTGAGCTTGATGGCATCGAGGAAATCCATGGCATCGGGCTGCGGGTCGTCGAGAATCTCTTTGATAGTGGAGAGCCAGTCGCCCAATTCGCCTTCGTCCTCAGTAATCTCTGCGCCCTCCTTGTATTTCCAATGGGCGGCAAAACCCTGCTCGGCCACTTCGTCCATACGCTCGGAACGAATCTGCACCTCAATCCAACGGCCTTTGTTCGACATGAGCGTCACGTGAAGCGCCTGATAGCCGTTGGCCTTTGGATGGTTGAGCCACTCGCGCATACGGTCGGGATGACTCTTGTAAATCTTGGAGAGTGCCACATAGATGTCGAAGCATTCGTTGATTTCAACTTCCTCGCGGCTGGGGGTGAAGATGATACGTACGGCAAGGATGTCGTAGATCTGGTCGAAGGTGACGTGCTTCGACTGCATCTTGTTCCAAATGGAATAAGGTGTCTTGACACGCTTGATGATGCGATACTTCAGGTCCATCTTGTCGAGCGCGGCCTCGATGGGAGCAATGAAGTCGTTGAACAATTCGTCGCGCTTGCCGGCGGTTTCCGAGAGCTGCATCTCTATCTTGGCATATTCCTCGGGATGCTCAAAGCGGAACGAAAGGTTCTCGAGTTCCGATTTTATCTTATTGAGTCCCAGGCGATTGGCCAGGGGTGCATAGATATAGAGCGTTTCGCCGGCAATCTTGTATTGCTTGTTGGCAGGTTGCGAGGCCAACGTGCGCATATTGTGCAGACGGTCGCAGATCTTGATGAGGATGACGCGGATGTCCTCGCTCATGGTGAGCAGCAGCTTCTTGAAGTTCTCGGCCTGCGCTGATGCCTGCTCACCGAAGATGCCGCCCGAAATCTTGGTCAGTCCGTCAACGATTTGCGCAATCTTCGGACCAAAGATGTTGGAGATATCCTCCACGGTGTAGTCGGTGTCTTCCACCACGTCGTGGAGCAATGAAGAGCAGATACTTGTGGAGCCCAGTCCCATCTCGGAACAGGCAATCTGTGCCACGGCGATGGGATGCATGATGTAAGGCTCTCCCGAGAGACGGCGCACGCCTTTGTGTGCCTGACGGGCGAAGTGGAATGCCTTGGTGATGATGTCCACCTTCTTGCGGTGAGGCGATGCCACATAGCTGTCGAGCAAATGCTGGAAAGCCTCGTCAACCATTTTCTCCCCCTCTTCCTCTGTGATGGGGTATTGTTTCTTCTGCTCTTCCATAAGTATAGTCTCTTAGTTTGATGTTTAAAGAACTAATGGGGCAGCCGGCCCAGCGGCCTGAGGACTACTTCACCTTCAGCTTCTTGCCGGCGCGGATGTTAGAGCCCTTGATGCCATTCAGCTTCTTAAGTTTGTCGACCGTGGTGTGGTTCTTCCGTGCTATCTCTGAGAGCGTCTGGCCTTCCTTGATAGTGACGCTCTGGTTCACCTCCTTCTTGCCCTTTCCCTTCTGGTGCTTTCTGGAGTGGCGGTCTTCACGCTCGGCCTTGTGTTTTGAGCGACGTTCTTCTCTCGACACCTTGCGGTCGTGGCGAGAACTCTTGTTGCTGGCGGCAAGTGCCCTGCGCTCATGACGACTCATCTGCCTGGGGGCAGTATAGGTGGTCGGGGTATAGCGCATCACTTCGGGCTTGGCTTCCTCTACGGCTACTTCCGAACGCTTGGTGAGCAGCGTCTCCGTATTGTAGTTGTAGATGGAGTCCTCGTAGTCGATAAATGTATTGACAGCCATTTCGGGCAAACGGATGATTGATGGAGCTGAACTGCCGTTGACGATGTCGCGGCGATACTGAGGGTTCAGCGTGCGCAATTCCTCGAGAGATAGTTGGCAAACTGCAGCTACCTGCTTCAGATGCACGTCACGGTTCACCACTACGGTATCTGACTTTGCGGGCAACTGAGTGCGCATGGGGCAGATGTTGTGCTCGCAATAGTAGTTCATGATATAGTTAGCCGCAATGAAGGCGGGTACATAGCCGCGCGTCTCCTTGGGCAGATAGGGATATATCTTCCAGTAGTCGCGCTCTCCGCCAGCACGGTGGATGGCACGGTTGATGTTCTCTGGACCGCAGTTATAAGCGGCAATCACGAGATTCCAGTCGCCGAAGATTTTATAGAGGTCGCTCAGGAAATGGGCGGCGGCGTACGACGACTTGATGGGGTCGCGGCGCTCGTCAACAAGCGAGTTCACCGTCAGTCCGTACTGCTTGCCTGTGACGAGCATGAACTGCCAAAGGCCTGCAGCACCTACGCGTGACGTTGCTTTCGGGTTCAGTCCCGACTCGATGACGGGCAGGTAGCGCAGTTCGAGCGGCATGTTATAGGTCTCGAGTGCCTGCTCGAAGATGGGCATATAGAAATTGCTGGCTCCCAGCCAGTAGCCCACGGCCCTGCGCATCCGCGAAGCATAGCGGTCAATGAACTTGCGCACCACTTCGTTGTAGGGCATCTCCATAATATTCGGCATGCGCATGAGACGCTCCTTGTAGACCTCGTCGGAGAAATAGGGGTTCTCGTCGCGATACTGACAGTCACCATCGGGTGTCAGATACATTTGCGAGTGGTAGAGTTTCAGCAGCGAGTCCACCTCGTTGGTCAATGCTTCGGGCACCTCGAACACCTCCTGCTGACCGTTAGGGTCGATAATAGTTATCTCATCGTCATTATTCTGTGCGCTTGCCACCAGTGGGGCGAGAGTCAAGACGCAGACGGGCACCAGGCTTTTTAAGCCTTTGCCTAACTTTTTAATCATATTGTTGTATATCATAATTTCTTTAATTGGTTGCTGATTTATAGTTGCCTGGAATCAGAAGTGTATGGAGCACTGCAGTCCGAGTGCCGACGACTTCAGGGGGTTGGCCGATGAACGGTCGTTGATGATGGCTGGCTCCACCTTAAAACTGATGTCATCGCTGATGTCAAATTCCGAGAGCGAGGCATCCACATAGGCATCAATCACCGAGAGTGCATAGACACCGATGAGTATGAAAATGCTCATGTCGCGGTAGCGCCGGTAGTAGTCTTTACGCTTCCTGAACTTGTTCTGCCAGATATCCCGCTGCTCCTTATTGCTCATGTCGATGCTGGTACCCAGATGCAGGAAACTCTCGTAGCTCTTGGTGTTGGGGTCATCGTCCATGATGTCCATGAAGGCCTGCGAGTAGTCGTGATACATCATGTTGTTCCATCGCCACGCATAGATACACCCCACGAAACCGCCGTAGATGATGGGAAGCTTCCAGAATTTGCGGTTATAGATCTGGCCTGCTCCCGGAATCACTGCTGCCAGCCACATGGCCCGCTTCGAACTGGGGCGCCATTTAGTCCAGTCGCGCGGCGTCTTCACCATCTGAATGGTGTCGCCCATGAGCGTGCCCACCAGCGCAGTATCGCTGATGATTGCCATCTCGTCGTCGGTCAGCGTGATGACGGAGTCGCCCACTTCCGTCTGGGCTTGGGTTCCCACCGTCCATAGCAGCGCACAGGCCATGAAGAAGTATCTGATGATGTTGCTGAACGTTTTCAAGATACAATTCTAATTTTCTTTAGTTCTTCAGTTTGTCGAACACATTCATGATATGCTCCAGTTCCTCTTCATTGCTGAACGGAATACTGATTTTTCCCTTGCCCTTGGCCGAGCAGACCAGCTGCACCTTAGTCCGGAAGAAATCACAAAGCCGGTTCTTCAGCATGTTGAACTCTTCGGGCATCGGCGTCTTAGCGGCAACCTTCTTCTTGGCGGTATCAGTGTCGTCGCCATTGTTCAGGCTTTTCACCATCTCTTCCACCTTGCGCACGGAATAGCCGTTTTTCTCAACCTCCTTGAAGAGCTTGATCTGCATGGCCGGTGAGTCCAAGGCAAGTAATGCACGGGCATGACCCATGTCGATACTCTTGTTCTGCAGAGCCATCTGCACCTGGGCCGGCAACTTCAGCAGACGCAGATAGTTGGCCACTGCGGTACGGCTCTTGCCCACACGCTCGCTCACCTTCTCCTGTGTCATTCCGGTGGAATCCATCAGGTGCTGATAGGCCAATGCAATCTCGATGGCGTTCAGGTCTTCGCGCTGGATGTTCTCCACCAGCGCCATCTCCATCACGTTCTCGTCGTTGATGGTACGAATATAGGCGGGAATCGTCTGCAGTCCCACCATCTGCGAGGCCCGCCAGCGGCGCTCTCCAGCAATAATCTGGAAGCGACTGGTGTCAACCTGCCGCAACGTGATGGGGGTGATGATGCCCAGTTCGCGAATACTGTTGGCCAGCTCCTGCAGCGCCTCGACATCGAACTCCCGACGGGGCTGGTTAGGGTTGGCTTCTATCTGACTGAGCGGTATTTCGTTAATGGTCGACGAGCCCTGGGGCTTTACTTCCTCGGTAGAGATGAGGGCATCGAGTCCACGACCCAGTGCGTTATATTTCTTATGTACTGCCACGATAAAATGATAAATAATACGACCTGCGGTCAGACGGCCGCGGGTTCTGAATCCTACATGTTTTTGTTAATAATCTCCTTGGCCAGGGCCAGATGGTTTTTGCTTCCTGTCGACTCTGCATCGTAGAGAATGGCTGGAAGTCCGTGAGATGGTGCTTCCGAGAGTTTCACGTTGCGCTGGATGACAGTCTTGAACACCAGTTCCTGGAAATGGCGTTTCACCTCATCGTATATCTGGTTGGCCAGACGCAAACGCGAGTCATACATCGTCAAGAGGAATCCCTCAATCTCGAGTTTCGGGTTCAGTTTGCTCTTGATGATGCGGATGGTGTTGAGCAACTTGGATATACCCTCCAATGCGAAGTACTCACACTGCACAGGGATAATCACAGAGTCGGCGGCTGTCAGGGCATTCACAGTAATCAGGCCCAGCGAGGGCGAACAATCGATGAGTATATAGTCGTAATCATCCTGAATGGGGGCCAGCAGGTTCTTGATGACCTGTTCACGGTGGTCGATGTTGAGCATTTCGATTTCTGCTCCGACCAAGTCGATATGGCTCGGAATGATGTCCAGTCCGTCGATGTCGGTTGTATACATCGCATTGCGAACGTCGGCATTGTCGATGATACATTCATAAAGAGAACAGTCCACTTCTTTTGTATTCACGCCCAGTCCGCTCGAGGCATTGGCCTGAGGGTCGGCGTCGATGACGAGGACTTTCTTTTCCAGAGTGGCCAGCGAGGCTGCCAGGTTAATCGTCGTGGTGGTCTTGCCCACGCCGCCCTTCTGGTTTGCTAAAGCTATAATCTTTCCCATATTACAATCTAAAATAGGTTGCAAAGTTACAAATAATCTATGAGAATCGGTTATTTTCATTCAAAATTTAGTAAATTTGCACCCAAAACTTGATATATTTATGAAAAATAAAAGACCGTTAATACTTATTTCGAATGACGACGGCTATCAAGCAAAGGGCATCAACTGTCTTGTAGACATGGTGCGCGACCTTGGCGACATCATCGTCTGCGCACCCGACGGCGGCCGCTCCGGGTATGCCTGTGCCTTCTCCGCAAAAGACTATCTGCGGCTCGAACAGGTGAGCAGCGAACCTGGCGTAGAGGTATGGACATGCACAGGCACGCCTGTCGACAACCTGAAGATTGCCCTCAACCGGGTAGTGCCCCGCACGCCCGACATCGTGCTAGCAGGCATCAACCATGGCGACAATGCATCGGTGAACACGCACTACAGCGGAACGATGGGCGTAGCCATGGAAGGATGCATGAAATACATCCCCAGCATCGCCTTTTCCCTCTGCGACTTCAGCGAAGACGCCGACTTCGAGCCCCTTCGTCCCTACGTCAGGATGCTCGTCAAGAAGATACTATCCGAAGGACTGCCCAAGGGTGTCTGCCTGAACGTCAACTTCCCGCTGGTCGAGAAGTACAAAGGTATAAAAGTGTGCCGCATGGCTTTTGGAACATGGGGTAAAGAGGTCGTCAAGTGCCGCCATCCCCGCGGCTACGACTATTATTGGATGGTGGGCGAATACACCAACGACGAGCCAGAGGCCGACGATACCGACAACTGGGCACTCACCCACGGCTACATCGCCATCACCCCCACCCAGATGGACGTCACCAACTATCCCCTGCTGGAGAAACTCAAGAAAGAGTTAAGTGAAGAATGACGTTAGTCGTTCTGCGGTCACACCGGAGAATAATCATTAACCTCAAAATCTCAAAAAATGAAATACTACCTCATTGTGGGCGAAGCCTCTGGCGACCTTCATGCCAGCCATCTGATGCAGTCGCTGAAGACATACGACAAAGCGGCTGAGTTCCGCTACTTTGGCGGTGACCTGATGACGGCCGAAGGCGGAATACGTGTAAAACATTTTCGCGAGCTTGCCTACATGGGATTCATCCCCGTGCTGCTTCACCTGCCCACCATCTTCCGCAACATGGCCATGTGCAAGAAAGACATCCTCGCATGGCAGCCCGACGTGGTCATACTTGTCGACTATCCCGGTTTCAATCTCGACATAGCCAAGTTCGTCCATAGTCTCACGCCCGATAACAGCGGAATAGCTTGCAGACCGCATGTTTTCTACTATATTTCACCCAAGATATGGGCTTGGAAAGAATACCGCATCAAGCGTATCAAGCGCGACATCGACCAGCTCTACTCTATCCTGCCCTTCGAGGTTCCTTTCTATGAGCAGAAACACCACTACCCTATCCATTATGTGGGCAATCCCACGGCCGATGAAGTCCGCAAGTTCCGCACTCAGCACGAAGAGACCTTTGATGAGTTTTGTAAAAGATATTCATTACAAAACAAACCCATCATTGCCCTATTGGCAGGAAGCCGCAAGCAGGAAATCAAAGACAACCTGCCCGCTATGATTCAGGCTACAGCCGACCTAACCGCCGACTATCAGCTGCTCCTGGCAGGCGCACCCAGCATCCCGCACGAGTACTATCGGCAATTCCTGGACAATGCTCCCATAACCCTTATCGACAACGACACCTACGCCTTGCTCTCCCAGGCTCAGGCCGCGCTCGTCACCAGCGGGACGGCCACCCTCGAGACTGCCCTTTTCGGCGTTCCGCAGGTGGTGTGCTACGAGACTCCCCTCCCCCGTCTCATCCGCTTTGCTTTCAACCACATTATAAAGGTGAAATATATCTCATTGGTCAACCTCATCGCTGACCGCGAAGTAGTACAGGAACTACTGGCCGACCGTTTCACCGTCGACAACATCCGCACCGAGCTCCTCGCTATTCTTCCCGGAGGCAGTAAGCGCGCACAGATGCTCGCCGACTACCAGCACATCACTGATATGCTCGGAACCGAAAGCGCCCCCGACAATGCCGCCCGGCTGATGACCGAAGAACTATGTAAAGTGAAGAGATAAAATGAAGACCGAACAAGAAGCATTGGCTGCACTTACAGCTCTCTGCGCCCGAGGAGAGCATTGTTCACAGGAGATGCTCGACAAGATGGCTAGATGGGAGGTAGACCAGACTGCCCAGGCCCGCGTCATGGAATACCTCACCCAGCATAAGTACATCGACGACGAGCGCTTTACACGCGCCTTCGTCAATGACAAGATTAAATACAACAAATGGGGACGGAGAAAAATCGAACAGGCTCTGTGGGCAAAACGTATTCCCCGGGAAACTATGAACAGTGTCCTCGATGAGATAAACGACAGCGAATACCTCAGCGTGCTGCGCCCGCTGCTCGCCGCCAAACGCCGTAGCATCAAAGCCGCGAATGCCTACGAAGAAAAAGTGAAACTAATGCGATTCGCCCTCAGCCGCGGCTTCACTCCCGACCTCATCTACCAATGCGTTGACGGTGCTGAGGAAATCCCCCTCTAATTCTTCATCACCAACTTCTATCTCCTAATTCCTAACTCTCCATGCCTTCTCTCCTTTCCCGTCTGCTCGACCTCATTGCTCCCCGTTCCTGTGCCATTTGCCAGCGGCGGCTGGCCATCGGAGAAGAGGTGCTTTGTGCCAGTTGCACCCTGCATTTGCCGCGCACCAATCATGCTGAATCGCCTTACGATAACGAACTATCACAACTATTCTATCGTACGGTGCCTGTTGAGCGCGCTGCCGCCCTGTTCTATTATGAGCCAGGTTCTTGCGTCACCCGCGTTGTCAAGGAGATGAAATACCACAACCACCCCGACTATGGCGTTTTTCTTGGAAGATTGGCCGCCACAGAATTCTCCCGCTACGGATTCTTCGAAGGCATTGAGGTCATTGTGCCCGTGCCATTGGCTCCTACCCGTCTGCGTCAGCGCGGTTTCAACCAAAGCATGGAGCTAGCAAAGGGAATCAACGAGATAACGGGACTGCCCATAGCTGCCGAAGCTGTGAAAAGGACAACCTTCAAGGTCAGCCAGGCACGCTCAGCCCACACAGAGCGAGAGGAGAATGTGAAAGACGCATTCGAAAAGGGGGATGGCAACCTGGTGAAAAACCGCCATGTGCTATTGGTGGACGACATTGTGACCACGGGCGCAACGATGAGCGCCTGCCTCAGACAATTGATAGAGGCAGGCGCTGAAAAAACGAGTATTATCTGTATGGGCTTGGCCAGAAGTTGACCGGACGGCGCTAATGGCCCTCCATAAACTCACGCGGCGACATACCATATACGGTCTTGAAAATCTTGGAGAAGGTACCGGCATTCGAGAAGCCGCAGGCATAGGCCACCTCAGTGATATTCATGCCTTGGTTAGTCAACAGGTTGGCTGCCTGTTTTAGACGGATGTTGCGAACGAAATCGTGGGGCGTCTGTCCCGTCAGTTCCTTCATCTTTCGGTGCAGATGCACACGACTGATACCAACCTCTTCGGCAATCATATCTACGTTAAGGTCGGAGTTGGTAACATTCTTGTTGATGACACTCATGACGCGTTCCAGGAGCTTCTCATCGGGCGACTTCATTTTCACTTCTGTAACCTGTTGCTCCAGCGGTTCGGTCTTGCGATACTTCTGCTGCAAAATCTTCTGCGAGTGCAGCATATTAATAATGGTGTGTCGCAGAATATCCATATTGAAAGGTTTCACGATATAGGCATCGGCGCCGGTGGCAAGTCCCTCCAGTTTATCTTCGTCACGGTTCTTGGCCGTCAGCATGATGACAGGAATATGACTGGTGACGCTGTTGGCCTTGACCTGGGCACATAGGGCGTTACCGTCCATCTCGGGCATCATCACATCTGAGATGATGACATCGGGACGGTTGCGGTAGATGATGTTCAAGGCCTCTCGACCATTAGTGGCGGCATACACGTCGTAGTCGGCAGAGAGCTCAGTCTCCAGGTAACGGCGTATCTCGTCATCGTCTTCGGCAATGACGATGGTAGAGCGCTGTCCCTTCGGCGATTTCTGCTCTTCGGCGGGAGCAGGTTCTGGAACGGTTTCCTCCCAGTCCATCATCACCTGTTCCTGCTTTGGCGCCTCGGTAATCATCTCCTCGGGCTTCAGGTGGGCATTGCCCAGCGGAATGGTGACAACGAACTCACAACCCTTGTCGAGGTTATGCACGCTGATGGAACCATAGTGGAGTTCTACGAGCGAGCGTGTCAGGTCGAGACCGATGCCTGTACCAACGTTACGGGAGTCGGACGTGGAATGATTCTGATAGAACCGCTGGAAAATTTTCTCTTGCTGGTCCTCGGGAATCTGTTCGCCGTTGTCGCTAATGGCAATGCAAGCCTGCTTGTCGTCGTGGGTGACATTGATGTGGATGTCGCCACCCGTGGGGGTGAACTTGAAGGCATTGGAAAGGATATTGACAATGACCTTGTCGAAGTTCTGACGGTCAATCCACACAGGCAGGCTTGGCACGTCGTGATCGTAACGCAGTGTGATGCTGCGGGCCTTAGCCTGCTGCTCGAAGAGTGAATGGATGTCGCCGACAAAATCTACAAGGTCGGTCTCCTGCATGTGCATGCGCATCATGCCCTTGTCAATCTTACGCAGGTCCATCATCTGGTTGATGAGGTGGATGATACGCTCGGCATTGCGCTTAATGGTCTTATATACGCCCTGCCGCTGTGGGTCGCTGTCTTGTTTCATCAGCGAGAGCAGCGGGGTAACGATAAGCGTCATAGGGGTGCGAATCTCATGACTGATATTCATGAAGAAGCGCAGTTTGGCCTCGCCCATCTCCTCAGCATGGATATGCTCCTGAAGACGGAGACGTGTCTGTTCCTTTCGGCGACGGTCGTTGTATAAATACCACACAAGGGCAGCAGCCAGCAAAAGATAGAAGGCATAAGCCCATGGCGTACGCCACCAGGGTGCTCGGACAACAACGGTGAACTCGCGCTCGGGTGTCTTCTGGTTGTTGCGCTCGGCAATTACCTTGAAACGGTAGGTGCCAGGTGGCAGGTGGGAGATGGTGAGCTCGTTGGTACCAGGTTGCAGTCGCGTGTAGGGCTCGTCGTTGATACTATAAAGATAGGTGATGTGCTCAGGACTGTCGTAAGTAAGCGTAGAGAAACGGATAGAGAACGAGTTGTCGTCGTGGGCCAGCACGAAGCGTTTGGCGGCAATCACCGTGGTGTCACAGATTTGGTAGCCTGACTCGAGTTGGGGACTGCTGACGGAGATGCCGCCGACAAGGAAGTCGACAAGACTTACTTGTGCGTTCCACTTGGTCTGCACAATGTCTTCAGGATGGAACCAGGTGATGCCACCCACACCACCGAAAATATGAACCACCCGGTTGTCGAGCTTTACGGTGAAGGAGGCACCGTCGCTGAACTCATTCGACTGCAGACCGTTGTCAACAAAGAAACTCTGGGTAAGGCCCGTATTGGGATCATGACAGCAGAGGCCGTGGTCGGTACCGATCCAAAGGCGCCCCTTCAGGTCCTGCTCGATGGAGGAGATGCCATTGTCAGCAAGTCCCTCCTCGGTAGTGTAAAGTTTCAGTTTACGCTGTTGGAAGTCGTAGCAGTAAAGTCCGTCGTTGGTACCTATCCACAGACGTCCGTCGTACACCTTGACGATACGACAAGGCGTTCCGTAGTTGAGACAGTTCTTTCCGAAGGCCGTGGTCCAGCTGTCTTTCGGGATGTCGAGACAACAGACGCCCATGGTGGTAGCGATATAAATGCGCTTGCCGTCGGGCGAGACAGACATCTTCGAGATATAGTCATTGACGATGCTGTTGGTCTGTGGCTTTTCATCGGCGAGTCGCTGCATGGTATAGGCTTTCTTCACGGTGCCAGACTTACTATCGATACGCAGGAGTCCCTGTCCCATGGTACCCACCCACAGTTCATCGCCAGCAGTGACGACCATAGAGAAACCGCTGGCATTCTGGTATTGCGGGAACTTATGGTAACTGCCTCCGCCGGCATCGATATAGCCAAATCCCTCGCTATAGCTGCCCACCCAGATGCGCCCTGACGAATCCTCGACCATGCTCATCACCGAGGCGGGGAAACCATTGCCCACATAGTGGTGGAGAAGGTTCTGATTGCTATCGAGACAATAAAGGCCATCCTTGTCGGTACCCACCCAACAGCGTCCTCGGCTGTCAATCATAGTGCTGATGACACAAGCCTGACCGATAATGTTCTTGTCGCCTATCTTGTTGCCTATATAGCGGAAGGTGGAGATTTTCTTCGGTTGCATGAAGACGCCCTTCTGCAGCAGTCCGAGCCAGACACAACCGTTGGAATCTTCAACAATGCTGTAGACCTTGCTTTTAGAGAGGTCGACATCTCGACTGAAATAGGGATTGTCGGTCATTTCACCGGTCTGGGGATTATAGATGCTCACGCCGTTGCCGTCGTAGCCAATCATCAGCTGTCCGTCGTTGGTGCAATAGAGCGAAGAAACGTGCTTGGTGCCGGTCACGTCGAGATGACGGAAATCAGCAGCACCTGCAGGGCGCAGGAAGATTCCCCTGTCAGAGGTACCCACATATATATTATCTTTTGCATCAATGCAGATGCGCACCATTTTGTCTTTCATGACTTCGTCGGCAAAATGCCGCTTCACGGTCTTGCCGTCATATTCGAGGAGTCCTAGGCTACGGGTGACAATCCAGATATGTCCGCGCTTGTCTTCAGCCAAGGCATTGATGGTAACGATTTCTTTCAGCGGTCCGCCTATCTGTACGGCATGGCGGGTATCGGTTATTTCGAGCAGTCCGTGACCTGACGTGCCGGCAAGAATCCGTCCGTCCTTGCGTTTCAGGAAGCAAGTGATGTAGCTTGGCACCGTGCGGCCTTCGAGGTCTTTCACCTCAACGTCGTGAAACTCACGCCCGTCGTAGGTCTGCAGGGCGCCATACATTCCGAGATAGAACAGTCCGTTGTCGTCCTGAATGATATAGTTGACATAGTTGCTGGCCATGCCACTCTTCTTGGCCAGTTCCTTTTTGATAATCTGGAACTGATAGCCATCGTATTTGTTCAGGCCGTTGCGTGTGGCAACCCAGATGAACCCGTCGCGGTCGAGATAGACCTGACTAGTAAAACTGCTGGAAAGCTGTTTGTCGGTATCGAACAGCTTCCCGGTCTGGGCAAAAGATCCGACAGTTGCCAACGAGAGGAAAACGGCAAACAACAGGCCGTATCGTCTCGCATGTCTAAGAACCCTACATTTCATTTTCCTTCGAATAATAAAAATACACGAATGTTACAATTTTGACTGCAAAGATAATTGAATATTGGGAAAGTAACAAGAAAATGTTACATTTTTTCCATTTTTGAGGGAAAAACAGGCCGCATAGGTTTCATTACAGATTCATATTATCTTGAACATATGACACGCGCTGATACAATAAGACCCGTCTATGATACTTATAGATGAGCTAATTATAAATAAAGTATGTAATTTTGCAACGACAAGATACTGGGCAGAAATATCCTCTTCTCCATAAACCGATGGGGGTATACCTGCAATGCAGACTACCCGCCCTCAGAAAGGGCTATCGCCCATCGGCAAGCCATTGTCCATTTTTGGGCAATCTAAGAACTTTACATTGTGCGGAGTCCGGGCTTGGGAAAGTCCGGACTCTTTTTCAGAAAAAACCAAAACAGTTATATATGAAGAAAAACTTACTTTCAATCGCTTTGGTAATCTGTGGCTGCATGAACGCAACTGCACAGACGCCACCCTACAAGAACACAGCTTTAAGTGCGCACGAACGGGCCGTTGACTTGTGTTCTCGGCTAACGCTCGAAGAAAAAGCCATGCTGATGCTCGACGAGAGTCCTGCCATTCCACGCATGGGCATCAAAAAATTCTTCTGGTGGAGCGAAGCACTGCACGGCGCCGCCAACATGGGCAACGTCACAGTGTTTCCCGAACCCATTGCCATGGCGTCGTCATGGAACCCGACGCTGGTGAACAAGGTGTTCGACGCCGCCAGCACCGAGTTCAGGGCACAGTACAACGAACGAATGTACAGGGGCTCGGGCGAGGATGAGAAGTTCCACAGCCTCTCGGTATGGACACCGAACGTGAACATCTTCCGCGATCCGCGCTGGGGACGCGGTCAGGAGACCTATGGCGAAGACCCCTATCTGACCTCGATGATGGGACATGCCGTGGTGACTGGACTGCAGGGACCCGAAGACGCCAAATACCGCAAACTGTGGGCCTGTGCCAAGCACTATGCCGTGCACAGCGGTCCTGAGTATACGCGCCATACGGCCAACCTGGCCGATGTGCCCGTTCGCGATTTCTGGGAAACCTACATGCCCGCCTTTAAATATCTTGTCGAGAAGAGCAAGGTGCGCGAGGTGATGTGTGCCTATCAGCGGCTCGACGATGATCCCTGCTGCGGTTCAAACCGACTCTTACAGCAGATTCTGCGCGACGAATGGGGATTCAAATATCTCGTGGTGAGCGACTGCGGAGCCGTTACCGACTTCTATATGAACCACAAGAGCTCGTCGGACGCCGTTCACGGCTCATCGAAAGCCGTTTTAGCCGGCACCGACGTGGAATGCGGTTTCGACTACGCCTACAAGAGCATTCCCGAAGCCGTCAAGCGCGGTTTGCTCACCGAGGCTGAGGTCGACAAGCACGTCATCCGACTGCTTGAAGGCCGCTTCGACCTTGGCGAGATGGACGACCCGTCGCTCGTGGAATGGTCGAAGATTCCCTACTCTGCCATGGACTCCAAGGCGCACCGTCAGCTGGCACTCGACATGGCACGCCAGACCATCGTTCTGCTGCAGAACAAGGGCAACGTGCTTCCATTGCAGAAAAACAAGGAGAAGATTGCCGTCATCGGTCCTAATGCCGACGACAAACCGCTGATGTGGGGTAATTACAACGGAACGCCCAACCACACCGTCACCATCCTCGACGGCATCAAGGCAAAACAGAAGAAACTGGTGTCGTTTGCCGGCTGTGACCTGACCTACGACAAAGTGATGGACTGTCTGATGGCATCCAACTGCGCCATAGGCGGCAAGAAAGGACTGCGCGGAACGTTCTGGAACAATGTCAAGATGGAGGGTAAGCCCGTCACCACCCAGTATTACACCACGCCGCTGGCTGTCACCACTGCCGGTATGCACAACTTCGCCCCGGGCGTGAAAATCGAAGACTTCTCGGCCAAATACGAGACGGTGTTCACGCCGAAGGAGTCGGGCGAATATGTAGTGAACGTTGAGGGATGCGGCCACTTCGAACTCTACATCAACGG
>JAEEGK010000871.1_pt1 | contig 75938 bp, 35 predicted proteins | sample 8958771 | NCBI WGS metagenome assembly JAEEGK01 (sample SAMN16246547, study PRJNA631951) | gut metagenome | biome: gut microbiome; feature: rumen; material: SC-attached | host: Bos | place: Iran: Karaj | collected 2018-10
CCCAATCCCCAATCCCCAATCCCCAATCCCCAATCCCCAATTAAAAAAATTTAATAATTTACTATATTTGAGATAAATATAATAATAATACATTAATAAATATTTTGAAAGATAAAAAATAAAATAAAATAAAATATTTATTGAACTTTACGATAAGATTAAATAAATATTTTCAAAAAAAAGAATAAAAAAAATTAATCTTCAAATAAAGAATAAATGTCTTAAAAAAAAATAAAAAAAATAAATTCTTTTTAAAATAAATATAAATGTTAATTCATAATGAAAGAACTCAATTATCAAATATAAATCGTTGTACAAATAAAGATATAATAGCAATGGGAGGTAAAAATGTATTAAAAATATGTACATTAACATCAGAAAATAAATTTACTAATTTCCAAATATTAAAAGGAACAAAAGCAAAGACAAGATTAGGAACAACAGATTTATCTTTTAATCCATTTTATTCAAATTTATTAGCATCATCAACATTATTTTATTCCCAAATATTATTATGGGATATAGAAAAATCAAATTTATCAAATTTTTCTTTAAAAATAGGTTCACATGAACAATTAATAAATAGAATAAATTGGAGTGTAAAAAATCCAAATTTATTATCAAGTTGTTCACAAGATAAATATATTAAAATATGGGATAAGAATAATGCAGTTAAAAAAGAATTAAATGATCCTTTACCAATTATAAAAATAGAATCAAAAGAAAGATTAAGAGATTGTCAATTTTCTCAAATCAATGAAAATTATTTATTATCATCATATATTGATGGTCAAATCAAATTATGGGATTTAAGGAAATATTCAACTCCAATTAAAACATTTATTCAACATATGCATGATGTCTTATGTTTAGATTGGCATCCTTTATTAAAAAATATATTTTGTTCAGGAGGAATGGATAAAAATTTATATATATGGAATATTGAAGAAGATTCTCCTTTTATAACATATAAAACTTCAGATGGTATTTCAAGAGTAAAATGGTTTAATCCAAATCCACAATATATTATTACTTCTTATCAAATAAATAATTTTTGGACTAACATTTGGAATGTTAATATTCCTAATATTCCTGAATTTAAATTTATTGGTCATAAAGATGTTGTTACTGGATTTTGTTGGGATATATCTAATAAAAAATTTATCACTTGTGATAAAAATGGTAATATTTTTATGAGATATTTTAATGATGGAATTAGAAGTTTAGATAATATTTCTACTAGTTTAACTAAATTTTCTAATGAAAATCAATTACTTTATTATCATGAAGATAAACCTCTTAGAAAAGATTTTTTCCATTGTGAGTTATCTAAATTAAATGGTATTAAGGAAAAAGAAATTAAAAATAGTGAAATTAAAATTTTGAATTTAAATAATAAAAATTTAACTGTTTTTAATAATATACCTAGTAATATTAATTATCAAATTAAATTAAATTCTGAATTAAATTTAGATTATAATTCTAATTTACAACAATATTATTCATATGATAAAAGTGATATTGAAATAATTTTTAAAGATTATGTTTTTATTTTAGAAGGTAGAAGTAGTATTATAAAAAATAATAAACTTAATATTGATCAAAAAGCTTCTTATACAGAAAAAGTTCAATCTGCTATAATTTATAATTATAATTATGCTAAAAATGAATTAAAAAATTATAATCATATTTCAATTTGGGATGAATTAAAATTTCTTTCTTTACAAGAAAGTTTTAAACTAATAGATAATATAAATAATTCAAAAGAAGATAAAAAATCAGTTGAATTATTTATAGAAATAACAAAAAATAATATTTTAACAATAATAGATTATTTAATAGATTATCATAATGATATTTACTTAGCAACAATAATAAGTTTTTTATTTCATCCAATATTAGAAAAAGACGAAAAAATAAAAGAACGTTTAATTAGAATGGAATATGATTGTAGAGAATCATTATTAAAATTAAAATTATATATTGAAGCAAATAAAATAAAAAAATTTTCTTTTAAAGAAATTTCAATGAATCAAAGAGAACAAATTTTTGCAATAATATGTAATAAATGTAGTACATTATATGATGCAACAAAAGTTGGAAAATGTTCTAGTTGTAGTGGAACAATTATTTGTAGTGGTTGTAAGAAAATTGTTAATGGATTATTTGTTTGGTGTTCTGATTGTGGACATGGTGGACATAGTGATTGTTTACAACAATGGTTTAAAGACAATAATAAATGTAATTTTTGTGGACATAATTGTTCTTAATTTTTTTTATTTTTTTAATAGTGTTTTTTGTAATATTTGTATCAATTATTAATATGTTTAATCTTTAAATTAATATAAAAGTAATTTATTGTTATCATCCATTAAAATACAAAAAAAATTATCGAATTGTTAATTAAATTATAAGTTTAAAATAATAAATATTATAATTATTTTTTATTCTTTTTTAAAAAATAAAAAAATAATTTAAATAAAATTTTAAAAGAATTATGAAAAAAACAATTTTAAATATTACTCAATCAAAAAAAATAATTTCTGATTATGCAGGACAAATAAAAGATGTTATTCGAAATAATAAAATTATTGTAAATTTAATTGATTATAAGAAAAATCAAATTTGTATAAATAAAAAAAATTTATTAAAATATACTGAAAGTAATGATTCAAAAGAACAAATAGTAAAAACATTTAATATAGACTTAACAAAAGAAAATAATTATATTCATGAAAATAATTTAAAATTAATAAAGGAAATTCAAATATTAAAAGAAAAAGTAAAAGAATAATTTATATTATTACTTTTAGAAATTAATGTTATTAGATAAAATAAGAGAAGGAAATAATTTAAAAACAGAATATGAAACATTACAAAATAAAAATTTTATTTTAGAAAATGTAATAAAAGAAAAAGATTCAATAATAAAAAAATTAAATAGAGATTTAAATCATATGTTAAAATATCCACTTTTCAAAGAATCAAAAAGAGAAATAAAAATATTAAATCCATATGAAATAGAAGATGATTTATTTGATGATTTAGATTATTATCAAGATTTACTATTGTTAAAATCAAAAGGTTATAATAAATATTCAAATAAAATAAATAATTTAAAAGAAATAATAAATAAATTTAGAAAATCAGAAATTAATAATTCTTCAAGAAATGTTATTCAAACTTTAATTGTTATTGAACCTTATAAAATCAAAGAAAATTTAAATAAAACTGAAAGTTACGATTTTGATGATTTAAATTCTGATAGTGATGATAATGTTAATTTTTGTGATAAAATTGATAATATAAATTATATTAAAAACAAAGAAAAAAAAATTATCGTTCCTAAAATTGACTTAAAACAAATTGAATATAATAAAAGAAAATTTAAACCTCAAGATGAAGAAATTAGCTTAACTAGAAGTAAAAATGATGATATTTCTTTAATGGAAAGTAAAATTAGAAGATTAAAACAAAAAATTAAAAATTTTAAAAGAAGAGTTAAAATGAAATTTGAAAAAATCATACAATACGAACAAAGTATTCCTGAAATGAAAAGTATTTTAAAAAATTATGGTTATGATTATGAAAATGAATTAGTTAAAAATGGGATTAAAAGTGAAAGACTAAATTTGACACTTATTGCAGAAGAATAAATATGAAAAATTTAATTAATATAAATAAAATAAATAAAAAATAATATTTTATTTATATTTATTTAATTAATTTTTTTTTCTTTTGATACTTATAATTTCATTATATTTAAAATATTTAATTGATAAATCAATTTACTTTTGATGTTCTTTTCATGCTTTTTTTCAATAAGATAATATTAAATTATTGAATAATGTTTTTTGAATTATATTTTCTTTGTTTGAAAGTTTTATTTTAATTAAAAAAAATATTTTGTTAATTTAATTGTTGTATGTATGAACCAGATTGATTAATAATTCTTAAAATATAATAATTTTAATATTGTAATTAAAGAAATTAAAAATATAATCATGTAAATAAGTTATTTACTTTTTTATGAAGTCAAGATAACTTAAATTATCAATTTATAAACACAAATTCAAACATTAAACAAATATATATTGAATATTATAAGCAAATGATTAAAAGTTATAATTCTTTTTGATGAAATATTTTAAAACAAATTTTTACAAAAGTTCAAAAAAAATGAAAAAGTATAACTTTGTGCATGAAAAATCATCAATAATTTTCTCTAAATTTTAATTTAAAATGAAAAGAAAAAATTAATCATAACTAATACTTTATTATTATTAATCTTTAAATTAAAAAATTCAAAAAATATAAAAAATCTATAACTTCAAAAATGAAAAAAAAAATCAAAAAAAAAAATTAAACCCCACAATAATTCTTTTGGAAAATACAAAATACAAAATTATAAAAAATTTATAAAAAACTTGAATAAAAAGAAGTAAAAAAATTAAATTAAAAAAATTATAAAAAAAAATCCATTATAAAATCTCAAAATTAAAATAAAAAACATATATAAGTATAAAAAAAATGAGCACTCCAAAAGTATACTTTACAAAAACAATAACTCCAGAAAGAGTAGTAGAAATGTACGAAGCAGTGGGTAAGAAACTCGAAGGTCCAATAGCAATAAAAGTACATTCAGGAGAGAAAGGAAACCAGAATTTTCTTCGTCCTGATTTTTTCCGTAAAATAGTAGATCACTTACAAGGTCGTATCGTAGAATGTAACACAGCATATCCAGGAGCACGTAACTACACAAACAAGCATGAAGAATTATTAAAAGAACACAAATGGAATCCAGAATATAATGTTGATTTAATGGATGGTGAACCTGAAGATTTAGTATTAGAAATTCCAGATGGAAAAGTATTAAAGAAGAATTATGTTGGTAAAAATATTAAAAATTACAAATCTATGTTAGTTCTCTCTCATTTTAAAGGACATCAAATGGGTGGTTATGGTGGTGCTTTAAAACAATTAAGTATTGGTATTGCTTCTACTGCTGGTAAAGCTTATATTCATTCTGCAGGAGTTACTTTAGATCAAGATGAATGTTGGAAAAAATTACCTGAACAAGATAGATTCTTAGAAAGTATGGCTGATGCTGCTGGAAGTGTTGTTAAATATTTCAATGGTAATATGGTCTTCATTAATGTCATGAAAAATTTAAGTATTGATTGTGATTGTAATGGACAAGCTGGTGCTCCTGTCATGAAAGATATTGGTATTCTTGCTTCTCTTGATCCTGTTGCTATTGATACTGCTTGTATGGATCTTGTTATTAATTCTGATGATCCTGGAAAAAATAAATTCCTTGGAAGAGTTAATGAATTGCATGGTACCCATACTATTGATGTTGCTAGTCAAATCGGGTATGGATGCAAAAATTATGAATTGGTTAATCTTGATAAGTAATTTAGATCTTTTAAATATTTGAAATTTTTTTTAAGGTTTTTAAAGTTTTTTTAAAGTTTTTTTATATTAATTAATTATAATTTATATTTCACTAATGGAGGGTATAATTAAAAATAAACGTGGTAGAAATTTTTCTCATGATTTAGATTTTGATAGTAATTCAATTGACTACTATACTATACAATCAATGAATAAAACATCAAAAAATAATTTTTATTCAACAACAATATCAACTCAAACAAATCAATTTTTAAGTACAAAAACAATGAGTTTTCGAAATAGAAAACCAAAACTAAAGTTAAATTTAAAGTTATTGAATTATCATAAAAATTATTTACATGAAAGAATTCAATTAAATAAAAAATTTCAGCATTTATTTATAACAGAAAAAAAAATACCTTTTAATAAAGTAATATCACCTTTTTCAACTTATTATTCGAAAAGCACTCAAGGAAATACAACAATAACTCCTTATCAAGAAAAAAGAACTTCAATTTATTATAATAAAGAAAAACCAAGAAATATTAATTTAATTAAAGTAAATAAAACTGAAAATAATAGTAATAGATTTTATAAATTTTTCCCTTCTGCTCGAAGTGAAAAATTAGGAGATTTTAAAAAAAAAATAAATGATGAAATAAAAGGAAAATATATATTATATCAGAAAAAAGATTTTTGTGATAAATTAGAAAAAAATCTTGAAAATAAAATAGAACAATATGAACAAAATATAAAAAATTTAAACATTACTGGAAAATTATATAATTCATATATAAAAACATATGATAATTATGAAAAGAAAATAGATAATGTTTTAACAATAGAAATAGATAAAAATGAGAATTATAAACAAATAATATATCAATTAAAAAGTGATATAGCAAGAATAAAAATAAAAATATCAAAATTACAAGTTCAACTTCAAGAAAATTTTCAAACAAAATGTTTTTTATTATGTGTGAAAAACTCAACAAGATTAGTTCATAAATTTTCTCCAAATGATTTAGAAGAATTAAAATATGATAATTTATTAATATCATATCATTTAGGAGAACATTTAGAAAAAAATAATAATAGTATAGAAAGAAAAAATTCAATGGAAAGAAGAAGTAAATTTGGAAGAAGAAATTCAATTGGAAGAAGAAATTCTCAATCATTTAAAACTAGTAAAAGTTATCATAGAGCTTCAACTATATTTTCTTTTTTAAATAGTTTTTCTCCTAAAAAACATTTATCTGAAAGAAAATTAAGTATTTCTTCTATTGGAAAAATTATTGAAAATCAAAAACCAAAATTTATTAATAAAATTATTTTTAATGATCCTAAAGAATTTGTTGATCATTTAGATTCTATTATAGATAATATTTCAAAGTCTTTAAATATATATAATAATATTAGAGAAGAAATTAATTATTTAAAAAGTGAATTGGTTGATGTTCAAGAAAATAAAAATATGAAAAAATATGTTAAATTATTAAAAGAAGATATTGAAACTGCTGAAGAAAAATATTTAAATTATAAAAGAAGAAATGAAGATTTAACAAATACTTTTAATTATCTTAGTTTACAAAATAATAAAGCTAATAAAAAATTTAATAACCTTCAACAAAGGATTAATAATATGTATTTAAATGTTAGTTCTTTTCTTAAATTTTATAAAGATATTAGTCAATTAACTGATTTACAAATTTTAAATTTATTTGAAAAATGTTTAAATACTCTTATGATGAAACAAAATAATCTTAAAATTAAATTTCCTAATGAATATAAAAGAATTGTAAAAGAAATTGATAAAAAGAAAAAAGAAGAACAAACTAAAAATCATATCATCAAACAAAAAGAAAAATTAAATGAAAAGATAATGAATGTTATTGAGAAATCTAATAAAATTCTTTTTAAACCTAAAAGAAATATTGGAAATAATATATATTTAATGGAAATAAACAATAGGAATAAAAATAAAAATAAATCCAATGTAAAAAAAGAAAATCCTTATGATTATTAGAATATTAAAATTATATATAGAGTAAATTTTATAATAGTAAATATAGAATTATATTAATAAATTATTATAATCATATATTCATAACTTTAATTTTTAAAAATAAAAAAAAATTAAAAATAAAATAAATTTTAAATTTCTTTTAAGAAAAAAATAAAAAAATTTAAATATTAAAAAACCAAAAAATTAAAAAATAACCAACAAAAAAAAAAAAATGGAATTTTCAAACATACACGTATCAACATTTTTAACACATACAAGTTCAATATTAGTAATGTCTCAATTTAAGAACAATGATGAAGACCATTTTTTTTCATTAAGTGACAATGGAGAAATGAAAGAATGGTTATTAGAATCAGATAATAGAGAAAAAGTAAGTAATATAGAATTAGAAACATATAAAATAAAAAGACCATCAGATGAATTTTTACAAGCAATTGGACAAACACAAACTTTAAAAGGGAATATATCTAATAATTATAATATTACTTATTGTTTACCTTTAGAAGATGGATTAATTTTAGGTTATGAAGATGGATTAATTTTATATTTTTATCAAGAAAAAAGAGATGTTGTTAATATTGAAAAATTAGAATCTTTAAATTTAAATAAAAGTATGGATTTAATTGATCCTAAAGGAGATAATTATAATAATTATGTTGATTATGATAATATTAAAATTATTTCTGAAGAAATTAAACAAAGAAATAGAAAAATGATTTTTGATGATATTGTTGTTTTTTCTTTACAAGATGATATTGATTTTATTCATTCTGATTTTACTAATGATATGTTAGATTTTTTAGAAGAGGAAATTGAAGGAGAAAATGATATTAAATTTCATTATAAAGATTATTTTAATATTCTTTGGTTAAAATATATTTTCATTGAACAAACTCAACCTATTACTTATTTATTTTTATATACTTTAAATAATAAGAAAGATTTAATTTCTGCTTCTAAAGATTATTCTCTTATTATTTATAATTTATTAAATGGAAATATAATTTATAAAATTACTTTAGATTCTCATATTAAATTCATTAGTTTTTGTCAAGATATTCCTCCAAGAAAAAAAATTCCTCCAAAAAGTTTTTTAACTTTACTTTCAAATTCTGCTTCTAAAATTACTTTAGATTTAGAAAAAGGAAATACTCCTATAATGAATAATTATTCTTTTAAATATTATGATTTTAATAAAGTTATTTATATTAATAAAAAATTTTATCTTTTAGGTAATCAAGGTAATTGTGTTGTTTATAATATAACTTTCCAAGAAATCGGAATTGTTTATTATAAAAAAATTATTCCTTTAATTGATATTATTCCTTTTAGAAATTATTTCCTTGTTTTTACAAATGAATTTAAAATGATTTTATGTGATTTTGATTTTGAACATCAAAAAATGAAAGAATTATTTCATATTAAATTTGGAAGAAATTTAGTGAATAATTTAAATATGAGAGATGATATATTATATGTTATTAATAAAGATGGAGAAATTTATTCTATTGATATTGCTTTAGAATATGAAATTTATGAAGAAAGATGTCTTATGAAATCTCAAGAAATTTTCAGTGATGCTTTTAATAAATATTATGAAACTCATAAATCGAAAAAAAAGAAAAAAGGAAAAAAAGGAGGAAAAAAAGGAGGAGGAAAAAAAGCTTCTTCTCCAAAGAAAAATTCACCTTCGCCTAAAAAAGGTAAAAAGAAATAATTTTTTTTTATATTTAAAATTATAATTAAATTTATTCAAATTAAATTTTTTAAAAAATGAATGAAGAAAATGAATTAAATAACAATAGTAATAATAATATTAATAATAATAATGAAGAATTAAAAAACTTAAATTTTCAAAAAATAAATAATATAATATTAAAATTACAAGAATCATATAAAAATTTAGAAGGAGGAATAAGAATAAATTCATTTCAAAAAATATTAAATTCTCAAGATATAATATTAATTCTTTATGAATTAGCAAAAAAAAATTTAGAAGAAATAGTTGTATATATATTAAATGAATTTTCAATAGTAAGTCAATATAGAAATGATAATTCAAAAGAATCATTTTTTAAAGATTTATATCTTCTTTCAATTAAAAAAGGACAAATTAATATATTAGAATCATTAGATAAACAAGATTTAAATTTTAATCAAATAACAGATTCTGAAGGAAATAATGGTTTAATACTATCTGTATTATATTCTAATCTTCAAATAGCAAAATTTTTTTTAAAAAGATGTCCTGAAATGTTAGATTCAAAAAATAATTTAGGTTATAGTCCATTATTAATAAGTGTATATAATAATGATAATTTAATGTTTTTTTTATTAGCAACTAATTTAAATAATACAATTTCAGATGGAAGATTATTATGTGAATTAGCAATAAGAAATGAAAATTTAGAAATATTAAATTATTTAAATCCTGAAACAAATAAATCTAAATGTAATTATCTTCCTTCTCCTTTATTATTACATTTTGCTTCATGTCAAACAAATTTAGATATATTTAATACAGTTGTAAAAATGGTAAAAAAATATGATCATAAAATTCAAAATACTTTAGAAATTCCATTACATTGGGCTGTTATGAAAGGTAATTTTCATATTGTTAAAGCTTTAATTAATTTATATAAAGAAAATCAAATTGGATTAGATCAAAAAAATATTTATGGAGTTACTCCTTTTTTTTTAGCTAATTTAAGGAAAGATAAATTTATTTGTGAATTATTATTTAACAATGGAGCTGATGTTAATGAATGTGATAATGAAGGTAATTCTATTGTTCATTTAATATCTGCTCTTGATGATGTTAAATGGTTAAAATATATTATTAAGAAATTTAATGTTAATTGTTATATGAAAAATAATAAAGGTGATACTCCTTTTATTCATGCAATTTTAAATGGAAATTATAGAACTGTTGAATTTTTTATTGATTTATTTAAAAATAATAAAGGAACTGTTTATTCTAATTTAAATGGAAAAAATAAATTTGGACAAACCCCTTTACATGCTGCTGTTTTTACTGGAAATATTAAAATAATTGAATTATTGTTAAAGAATAAAGCTGATATTTCTATTTGTGATGTTAATGAATTAACTCCTTATCATTATGCTTATATTGATGAAAAGGAAAATGTTATTAAATGCATTCATGATATATTAGGAATAGATAAATCAAATATTATATAAATTAAATATATATAAAAAAACTATTTTTCTAATTTTTAACTAACAATAAATATATAAAAGAATAATATAAAACCTAAAAAATAAAAACAAATCAATTATAAAGAAAATAAAAAAATAAAAGGCCAAAAAATAAGGTTTTAAGGCCATAAACATCTATAATTTCTACATCTATTTAAGAACTCAGCAATAATTCTTAATATAACATTATGTTCTCTTCCAAGATATAACAAAGCAATAATCAATTCAGCAATAATTTCAAAAATAATAAAATCAAAAGCAAAAGCTGAAATAATAGCAATAACATAAGCAGAAGATTGAACACTCCAAACAGCAACAAAAGCAATTGAAATATAAAATGAAAGTCCCCAAATAAAATAATGAATAAATAAACCAATAACAGTAAATCCTGAGTTTTGACAAGTAATTTCTTCCCATTCTTTTAATATTGCTAATTGCTTTCCTTCATTAACTAAATTTAATAATTTATATCTTTGTTTTCTTGAAAATTGGAAGAAAAATGCTAATATATACATTATTGTATCTGATATTAATAATGATATTATTCCTACTTTAACACAACCTCCTATATTTTTATTTGTTATTTTTTCATCATTTGTTAATAATAATGATATCATTAATGACATTATATTTATTTGTGTTACAAACATTGTTAATTTTTTCCAACGAGGATGAAATAAAGATACGTTTATTATTGGACTTATTATTATGTGTCTTGATAATATATTTTCCTTTAAAAATTTTTTCATTGGTAAATTAATTTTTGAAAAATCTGATAAACGCTTTTCATATTCTTCCTTTGAATTATATTTATTATCTTCTTTTTTTGATGATTGAGTTGGAATCATTTCATCTATGTTTATTAATGTATTTTTTTTTATGTCTGTTTCTGCTTCATCTATATTTTCTTCATAATTTTTACTTTTTCTTTTTTTCTTTGATTTTGATTTTCTCCTTTTTTTCTTATTAAATGCTATTTCTGATTGCTCGGTATCTGTTATTTTTTCTATGTTATTTTCATCTTCTATATCTGATTCAAATTTATTTAATTTTAATTTACTTTTGTTTGATTTTTCATTAATATTTAATTTATCATCAGTTACTAATATACCATCATTTAAATTTTTTTTTAATAAACCTTGAGGATCAGGATTAAATGCTATTGGAACTGCTTTTACTGCTTTTTCTTCTTTATCTTCAACATAAGCTAAATTAGCTTTTATAATTTCTTTCTTTAAAAATTCTAATAAACTTTCTTGTTGGAAATATCGATTATCATAACAAGATAAAATAATAACTAATAAAAAATATAATCCAATGAATCCTCCTAAAATAAAGAAAGCTTTATTATTTGTATAATTTGGAAACCATTTCATTACTTGAGGTCTTTTAATATAAAAGAATCTATTTTCAACTGTAAAAGTTGGATTATTTTCTATAAAGAAAGAAGTAAATTTAGTTAAATGATCAGAAGTAAATTGAATAAAATTTGTGTCTGATGTAAAGTTAACATAATTAATTCCTGATTGATTAAAATCTTGTAATTGAGTATCATAATACATTCCAGATATATTAAATACTCTATTATATTGTTCAATTCTTTGTTCAATAGTATCATTGGAGATAAAACCTGATTTATTAATATAAATAGGATCTTTAAAAATAGGATCAGAAGGTGATTTATAATTATTTGGATCATGTAACCATTTTTGTCTATTTAATTCATCTAACCAATTATATGAAGTAAAAGGCATTTCTATTAATATTGCATTATCATTAGTACAACCTGAAACTGTTATATCTTTTCCTGTTGTCCCATCTAAAAACCTTATTTCTATCATTGGACTTGTATTATTTGGATTTAATGTCTTATTATATGAATATGGAAATCTGTTATATTCTATATATATTAACCATGCTTGGAAATAGGGATTTGTTAATTTTTCTACTTCTATGTATGTTAAACATTTCATAAATTGAATTGATGATTTATAATTTTTCTTTCTTAAATTAAAAAATACTTCCTCGTCAAATGTTGGATTCACTGAAGCTAAAGCTAAATAAAAATTTTTTGACTCATATGTTATTGTTTTTTGTGTGTTTAAATATTGTTGGGCTAAAAATTTTAAAAATGTATTTAATTCTGTTGAAATATAATCAAAAGCTGATTTAAATTCTGTAACTTGATCTTCTTCAAGAGTAACATTTTTATAAGGATATCCTGAATTAACTTTTTGTTCAATTCTCTTTTTATTTAATCGATCTAAAGTATAAGAATAATAATAATCAATTAAATCAATATATTCAGAAGTATTATTTAAAATAGAATCAGTGAATAAATTCATTGCTAAAGTTAAGAAAGTTTCTAATTTTTCGGAGAAGAATTTTTCATCTTGGATAAACTGAGAAGCCCCAAAATATAAATTATGAATAACCATAAATTGTTCATAATTAATAGTACTTTGTAACAAACTAATAAGTTTTTCATAAGTAAGAGTGTAAGCATTTTCTAATAAATTATAACCATGAGTTGCAATGTGACAATTTCTTCCTAAATGTCCATTTTCACAATTACAAACAAGAAATTCATCAATTAGAGAGCATTCTCCATAACTATTACAATAATCACTTGTACAAGTTGGTTCAGTTTGAGTAATAACTGTTGCATCCAATGCAGGATCATATTTAGTTTGAAATAATTCTGGTTGTAATGTTTTATATGTATCTATTCCTAATGTCATTAAATATTGACTTTTATGATATAATAATTCTGTATCTACTTCTTCTGGTAAACTAAAGTGGCTTATTGCATCATATAATTTATATGTTGTTCCTGATAATTTATTTGCTATTACTATATCTGTATCTAATTCTGTAATTGCTCCATAATTATCTCTTATTTTACAATATATTTTAATTGTACTGCTTTCTTGTTGATAATATATTACTGTGAAATTACTTGTTATTTCATTTACTGTACTCCAATCACTTAATAATTTTTGTGTTGAAGTTCTATCTTCTATAGAATAAAAATAATATTCTAAATTTTCTGTTTCTGTAGTATCATCACTCCATCCACCACATCTAATAACAAAGGTAGTAGTATTATATAGACCAATAGTTGGTTCTGTAGTTAAAGAACCTCCAAAAGGTTTTTTATTCATAGTTAAAACGAAGCTTTTAGTATAAGTGACAGAATGAGAAATATTAGTTTTAATAATTTGTAAATCAAAAGCATAATACTTATCCAACTGGAAAAATGTAGTATCTAATGGAGTAGTAAATTCTTTCCCAACTTCAACTTCATTTGCTTCATGTTCAGTACCAGCATCAGTCCAAGGGTAAGTATCAAAAGTCATATCAGGGTCATCATTAATTTCTCTTGTTTTATCTTCGTTAAGTTCCCATTTAGTAGTATAACCACTGGAAGTAGCAATAGTTACTTTAGCAACAATTTCATGAAAATTATTAACATCAATAGGAACGCCTTCTTGAACATTAATTAATACAGCATCAGCATCAAATTCAGTACATTTATTAGGATCAACAGAAGATTTAGTTAAATCATATTGTTCACAATTAGTAACACATAGACCTTCATTTTCTATTAATTTATTATCTCCAATACAAGAAGTACAATCATTATTAAATCTCCCAGTACAAGTATAACAAGTTGCTTCACAAGGTCTACATCTCATCATATTATCATCTGAATAATAACCAACAGGACATTCTGAGAGACATGATCCATCTTCAGGAAATAAATATGGAGTTAAATCTTCACAACTAATACAATTATCACTTATATCTCCAGGGATCCCACAATGAGTTAATGTTGGTGTGGAACATGTATTTGTTGCTGAGTTAAAAACTGAACCTTCTTGACATGTTATTAAATCTGAATAATAACCTTCATTTTTTGGATCTATATAATTATATCCTTTAAATATTATTCTCTCTGCATTGTTTGTTTTGAGATATTTGTATGGAGGATCTCTTGTAGGGTCATCATGTCCTAATTCATTTATTATTGTATATAAACGTCTTTCTGTATTTATATAATCATCTGGCTTTAATTCGTTTTTGAAATATGATATTAAACTTGGATATTTTCCTGTTGATTTTGATGTTTCTTCATTATATTCTCCTATACTTGATATAGCTATATATGAAGTATCTATATATTTGAAATTGTATTCTTGGAATAATTTAAGATTTTTTATAAATAAATAACCAAATGAATGAGGGTCTTTAGTGGAACTAATATACAAATTTGTTGGATATGGAGTATTTATTCTTTCTGAAGGACAGTCAGCTACAAGATCCATTGAATTACTATTGAAGAAAAATTTTTTTTCTGCACTTGCCATATTTGCTCCACATCGAATTAAATTCCATCTAAATGCTGTCATTGATAATGTTATTTGTTCTGTATATTGGTCTGGATTCGCTTGACTATAAACTGGATAACATATTACATTTAATCCATTACTTTTAATATCTATTATTACTGCACTGTGCAAATCCCAGATTATTTCTATATGTTTGAAATTGTTCTGTGCTGTATTATATGAATAAACATATAACCAAAATTCTAAAGTTGATTCACAAGTTATTGAAGAAGGAACTTGAATTGTTATTTCCTTTAAAATTGAAAAATCAATGTATGGGAGATTTTCACAATAAGTTTTTCTTGTTGTTTTATGTTTCCTTAACCAATATTGTCCTAATTTTAAATTACATGTACAATCATTTATGGTACTTCCAGTACAACAAGTTTTACAGAAAGTAGTATTACAAGAACCACAGTTGGAAGATAGATCAGGGTCAAAATATTTACTAACATCTTGATTACAATTTAATACAATATAAGGATTATAATCAGAAATACATGAAAGTGAAACTGATTCTGGATTTACTAAAAATGAATCTTCAACACATTTCTCTTTTGTACCATATAATGAAGCAGAATAAGTAGTAGTTCCACTATCATTATCACTTTCAGAACCAATCATAACTTTCCCATAAACTCCTTGAATGAATGCATTATAAACATGTAAATTAGAATATAAAACAATGCATTCTCCACCAAAAGTCAAAGAACTTATTTTAATACCATTTATAGGTAAAGTATAATCACTATTATGTGGAATATCAATATTATTTACGCTCCAAGTAAACATATGTGGAAATACAGTAGTATTATCACTTATATAACTTGCCATTGCAATATGAATCCATTTACCATAATAATTTCTAAAATTAGAATCTGAATATGGTATATCTGAATTAATAGTAAATACTAAATTATGGTTTTTAGTATCAAAATCCATATGAAGATTTGAATCTAATAGGAATAATGATGGATAAAGTGAATGAGATGATGAAACTACTCCTAAAAATTTCATCCAAAATGATATTGTATATTCTGTATATGAATTTATTGGTTCTTCAGTATAACCATCTAATTTTAATGTAATTGAATTTGGAGTTCTAAGAAAATAATTGCTTGTAGGTTTACATTCTTTTCCTACTAAAACATTATTTATAGTACATTCATAACAATCTGTAATTGAACTACTGAAACATCTTTTACAATTTTCGTGACAATTTCCAAATGTTATTTTTTTATTGTCATTATTTATTGCAGTAATATATTTACCTTCATTAAAACCACTCCAATCAAAATTTGTTTCATAATTATAAAAAATGAAATTATCTGTAGTATCAAAATTAAGGGTATAACTATGAGTAACTTTAATATTTAATCCACTGATAATATCTTGAATATTATTTTTATCAATATAATTAATAGTTAAAGGATAATACATAATTAAACTAGTTGGATAATTAGTAGCATCATATTCATAGAATTTATTATTAAAAGCTTGAACAGTTAATATATCACTATTTAACAAATCCCAAACTCTAATATTACTATAATAAGCACTTCCCCAATAAATATTAGTGGATTCACTTCCATCAACACATTTTCCATTAGAAGGATTAGAACAAAAACTAATATATGATAATTGCATATTTGTACTATCAGGTATTCCTGTTATATTAGGTGGATTTTCGAAATTATAATTTACATATATTATTACACTTTGTCCTGATGATGAACCTAATGTTGTTTTTATTACTATTTTATTCCATTCGAATGAATGAATATTATTTAATTGTTTGTTTTTTGACTCATCACCAATTATTCCATAATAAAATGATGATGATTTTTGATATATGGAATGTGGAGTTGAATAAAAATAATATTCTTTTTCATTATGAGCACAAAAGAATAAAGAATGATCAAATTTAAACCAAAACTCTAATAAATATCCACTTGAAATTTTTTGTTTAACAGTATTAGTAATTGCAACATAAAAATTAGGAAGATTATAACATCTAGAATAAAAAAGAGCACTATTAGTAACAGTTTTACATTTATAATCAATTTGAACTCTACTTTCACTACATTGGAAATTACTATCATAATTTTTTAATTTGGCACTTGAATCAAAAGAAGTTTGAATTGTTTCACTTTTTTCAATTGAACAAATTCCTTTATCTTCCATTGTTCCTGGAATTCTCATATAATTTTTATCACTATCTGATTCTCTAATTGTACAATGAGATGTACAAGTAACATTAGTTTCAGATGGATTTATATAAAAATTAGGCAAACAAACAAATGCTTTATACTCATCCATACAGTATTTTGCATTTAATGCAGTTTGAGGGCAATTTGTAATTCCAACACATCCTTTTTCATATTTTTGATTTTTTGTAAAATCACATAAAGGAAGAAAAATGAAATTTGCACTTAATGGTATTTCTGAATCTTCTAATGTTATAGTTATTTTTTTACTACTGTCTTTATAATAATTTCTTATTGATGTGGTATTTTGTTCAAATAAATGATATTTAATTGTTATTTTTGGCTTTGATGATGATTCTATTGTTACTTCTGCAAAGTTACATACAAAAAGTAATGAAGGCATTTCTGAATTTGTTATTTTAGATAAATCATGATATATAAAATTATAATTTTTTGGAATAAAATCTCTAAATAAATAAATGGCTCTAAAATATATTTTTGCAGTATTTTTTAAATTTTCTATTTTAAATGTAGATGGAGTTTTAGTTCTATCTGAAAAAAAATATTTCATTGGATATTCTGTAAAATATTCTTGATCATTATCATCATCTTCAGTTCTAGAAGTGAATAATTTTTCTTTTTGTAATATAAAATCTTCTGATGATTGAGATTTTCCATAAATAATAAATTTTTCTGCATAATTCGAAACAGCACAAGCGACATAAATCCAATTACCACTAGGAGATTCATCAAGATCATATAATCCTGAAAAGCTATCTGCTGAATGGCCTTCACTTTTAACATTATTATATTTAGTATCTATTTGATTATTATCGTATTTACTACTATAATATTCTTGTGGGAAACAAATAGCAGTTAACAATCCATTATTATAAAGAGTAATTTGCAAATGATTTTTCCAAGTAAAATGAATACCTATACTAATATACGAAGCATCTTCTAAAAATATCCAAAAAGACATTGTATAAGTTCCACTATAAGAATTAGGAACTTTAAATTCTAAACTATTAATTTTTGAAACATCTGTAAAAGGAACACATTCTTCATTTAAAGAATCATAATAATATCCATTATCAGAACATAATTTAACAATAGAATCACTTAAAAGATAATTAAAACCTAAAACATCAGTTGGATATTCTAATATTATATGAGTATTGTTTGAATTAGTTTTATCTGTAATATCTTTAAGATATGGATTTTTATAAACATCTGTCTCATCTCTATATTCAGCAGACCATCCATGTAAAAGATTAGGAAATCGAGTTGGGACTGTTAAATTTATTCTACTTAGAAAATCAGTGTTAAAATATGCTTCTTTCCATAATCTTATTTGATTAAAAAATAAAACTCCATATTCTTCACTTCCAGTGTAATCATCAGAAAAAGTTAAAGTTGTAATATCATTTTCATAGTCATAAGTTTCAGAAAAATCTAAAGGAGGAACTTCTGGAGAAATTCCAGTTTCTGGATTTACAGTTAAATAAACTTTTTTTTCTTTGTAATCAGCAGCACAAGAAATAAAATTCCATTTATTAATTATGATTGTAGTACTAATACTAGTAGAAATACTCTCTTTTGGAAAACAATAAAATTTATATTCATTAAGTGAACTAGGATTATTATTTGATTCTATTTTAATTTTATTATGTCCTAACCAAGTCCAAGTAACTCCTTTAAAAGTACCATCAAAATAATTATATGCATACATCCAAAATTGCATTGTAAATTTTTTAGTCAAACGAGCAGAAGTAATATTTGGAATTGTGAAACTTCTTGCCTTTGCAAAATTAGGATATATTAGTCTTTTACATCTTAATGGCTCTGTTGATTTTTTTAATAAAAGTTGAGATTGGAAATTTTTATTCATACAACTACATGATAATTCATTTGAATTATAACATACATTTTGACATTTGGAACAATCATTTGAAGATAAATCTTCTCCACTATTTATTATATCTGGAACACATGTAAAATGATTTGATGATTTACTTATTTTTTTATATTCACTTCCATCTTTTTCATTCAAATAATCTCCGTAACATCCGTCTGATGATTCAGAAGGAGAAAATAATATCATTGATGAATTTGAAGGCTTTGAAAATGGATTTGTATATTCTCCTATGTATTTTTCAAAACCATATGTACCTATAATGAAAGAATTATATATTGTTATTTCTGCAAATAATGCATATAGTCCAGATGGTATTTTAAAATATGTTCCTATGTTAACTTCATTTAATGTTGAAAAATCTGAATCAAAAGATAAATTATTTATTTCGAATTGCATCATTCTAGGAAAAATATTATTTTTTTGAGAATGATAAGATAATGAAATAAAATTCCAAATTCCAATTTTTTCCCTGAAATTATGATCAACTGAAAAAGTTGATAAAGAAGAACCAAAATAATATTTTAAAGAAAGACCATAATTATCATTATCATTCATATTAGAAGAGTAAGTCAAGAATGTATTATCATGATAATAAAACAAATTACCATTGCTAGGAAAATTAAAAGGTTTAACCCAAAATGTTATAGTAATAGCATTATCATAATTTTCTGAAAAGTCAGGTACTCTAATATAAATATCTTTTGAATATTTAGAAGAAGGAACTTGAAAATAATTATATGAAGTTGATTTACATATTCCATTAAATAAAAAAAATCCATCTTCACATTCATAACATTCTTCTGATGACCAACATCTTTTACAATTAGAATCACATGAATTTATTCTAAAAGAATCTTGGACTAAGAAATTTCCTTCTTTTTTTTCAGCAAATATATAATCGAAATTGCTCCCAAAATTATATTTTCTATAAAAAATAGATGGTGTTGAAGAATCAATATTTTCAAGATCAATATCTCCATTATCACCATCACATGGGTCATTATCTCCATTTTGTATTTCTTGTATACAATTATTTCTAATATATTTCCCTTTTAAAGGATAAAATCTTTCTAAAGCACTTAATCCTTTAATAAGAGTTTCATCTGGATATAATCTATCAATTTCATTTAAAGCATTATCACTTATTAAATCAGCATTCCATATTCTTAGTGATTTATAAAATCCTTCTGCCCAATTTATTGTTCCAATTCCAGTTGTGCATCCATTACAAAAAATAATTTTTTTTAAATTTCCTTGTCCTGGATCTACAGTATAACCTAAATTTTTTACTTCTTTTCCATTTACTTTAGCACTGAAAGTATATCTATTTGAATCTTCGAATATTACTTTAAATATTAATTTATTCCATTCTCTATTATGGTATCCTTCTGCTTTTGATGAGGGACCAAATATTACTCCTATTTGAAGATTTTTTGCATCTGTTTTATATGCAAATATTGAATTTGAATAAAATACATATGAATTTTTTCTAACTTTATCAAGTTTCTCGATTAATAAATCTGGATAATACCATATATCTATTATATAAGATCTTAAATTAAGTCCTTCTATAGCTATATCTTTTGAATGATATAAATAACTAAATTGTAAATAATTTTCTTTATTTTTATCAGTGCAAGTAAAAAACATATTATAATGTTCATCTTTATTAGTACAATAACTGTCATTTGTTCTTATCCAATTGTTAAGTTCACATATTCTTGAAGAGGCACATACATAATCACAATATGTACCATCACTTAAACCTGGATAAGTTGTATATTTTGTATCACCATATATACAATATTTAACACCACCACTAGGATTAATATCGACACAAATAGAAGGATCTCCATTTATTACTAAATATTTATTATTCTGACAAAGTAATGGTTTATTATCATCATATACATATATTGCATTTGTGTGTACAAGTTCTTTTATAGTTGTTAAATCTGCTGAATTATATATTTTATTTGGTAATGGTAATTCTAATTCTTTGAAATTTAATGGCCCTCTAAGATTAAATTCTGCATTAGATGATAAAGATAAAGTAATTATTTGATTACTATTATCAACTTTATTATATCCAATAACATGAATATCTGAATTTGAATAAAATAATTGATCAAATGGGATAACATATAAAAGTTCAGGAAAATTTGTGACTTCTTTGAAATCAAAATACATATAATGGAAAGTAAAAGGTAAATATTCACTGAATATTGTAAAATATTTTAGATAAGCTCCACCTTCAATATTTTCAAAATCAATAAATTCAGTTTTTAAATTTTCATTTTTACTTACGTAAATTGGAAAATAAAATTCTTCATCAATTTCTGTATTATGAATATAATTTAAACTATGTTTTAATGGTTGTAAATCTTGATTATCGATTCCATCAGAAACAGAATTAATATAAAACATTTTATGATAAAAAGACATTGCACAAGTAATATGAAACCATTTTGCATTAATTACATTAAAGGACAAATTAATTTTTGCTGAATATTTATAAAATAAATTAGGATAAACATAACAATAAGCAACCCTATTTTCAATATCTAAAGTAAGATATAAAAAGTCAGTGATTAATATTGAGGATTTTCCTTTTTGAGGAGCTGGTAAAAATATCCAAAATCCCATTGTAATTCTACTAGTTACTGGTGCATAAATTATCGGAGAAAAACTTTTATAATCTGCCAAATTCACATAATTAATATCACAATCAGGAGATGATGATGTCGATAATACATTACATTTTGTACAACTTCCATCACTTGAACAACGGTTACATTTAGCATTACATTCTTTACATAATCCTCCATCACAAAAATAATTTGGAAGACATGCATTTGGTTCAGTATTCAAAGGATTGCATGTTCTGTTTCCATTATAAGTAGCAATTGTTGTTGAAGAAGTATCTTGAATGGTTACAATATAACTAGTTAAATAAACAACAGAAGAGCTAGAAGCTGTGGATTCAAATTTAATCTTTATATCTGTATTATCTGGAATATTAATTTCTACTGGAGAAGAACTTATTGGTTCAATACAAGTAAAACGAATTTTTTGGGAGACTTCATTATATTGTATTCTAATTTTAAAATAATATAAATCTTCATCTGTACTTGAAGAACAACTAAAAAAAATGTCTTGATGATCTTCAGGATAAATTTTTAAATTTACACTCTTTCCATATATTGGAATTGAATATGTTAATGTATAAAAATTATTCAATATTTTAGGAAAAGGAGCTTTACATTCAATGGAATTTTTATAAATTGTATTTGTGAATAATGTATTTTCATTAGACTTTTTTTTGAATTTTTTATACATATCAGTTGTTACACCAATAGAAGTTTGAGGAACACTACCACAAGTTGAATCTTGTTCATAGATAATACCTGTTTTTTTACTGATATATGTGTTTAAAAAAAAACCTGCTTTATAAATTTGTTCTAATTTTTGTCGTGGTTTAGGAGAAGTGAAAATTTCATCTCCAGAAAGAACATTTTCAGGAAAAAATTTTATTTCACAATTAAATATTTTAAAACAAGAATATAAAATTAAAAAGAATATATAAACATAGAAATAGCTACTTTTATTTTGTTTCTTCCTTAACATTTATTAAGTAAATTAAAAAAACAAAAAAAATAAAAAAAATCAATTCCTAAAAAAATAATAAAATTTAAAAATTAAACAAAAGCAAATCCAAACTTAAATTTCTAAGGGATATAAACATCCATTGTTTCTATCTTAATTTAAAAATATTTATTAACTTTATTAAAATTCAATGTTTTTTTTCAAAGATAAATATATATGAATAATAAATCCTTGAAATATTAAGAAAATAAACTTAAACTTTAATTTTAAAAACATCAAACAAAAATTAAATGTAAAAATATAACAACAAATTCAATTATAAATAGAAAAATAATAAAACAAAGAAAATATTATGATAAATTGTATCTTAACATTCTTTATAAATATTTCATTTATTTATATAAGTTTCTTCATTGACTTCTTGTAAAAGTGAAATAAATTGATAAAATATATAGAATAGGATTAACATTTAATATATATAATTCTTTTTTTTTCAAAAAGATTTTATTATTTTCTTTTAAATTCATTAAATTAATTTTTAACATAATACAATTTTGCCTAAATAACATAGTTAATTTTTTCAGATTAGAGCAACAATTAATATTTATGGATTTAAAATCCATTTCTAACATTTTTTTTAATATTGTATGTGAACTATGTGGTATCATAATTTAATAACTATTTCTTTTCTATAAATATTTTTTTCATTTTGGTGTTTCAAAAATATTTAAATAATTTATAGTATTTTTCTACTTCAATATATACTTTACCATTTATTTGAGGTTATTCTAGAAAAACAATAATAACATATTTTAATATTTTTCAAAACAAAGCAAATAAAAATTTGTTAACATTATTAAATAAGAACAATATATATTTTTCAAATTCTTCAATCCCATTTGATTAAAAAATTTATATAAAATCACTAATTAAAGATTTTCTAAATAAAAAATCAACAAAACCATCCCCAATAAAAAAAGGTATAATACAAAAAAAAATTTAAAAAAAAAAAAAAATCTTGATAAAAATTTAAAAATTTTTTTTTCTAAAATTTTCCCTAAAATTTAAGTAGCATATTTCTTAGTCCATTCCTTAGCAGTAGCTTCATACTTAGCCCTATCAGTTTTATAAATTTGTGCAATTTCTGGAACAAGAGGATCATCAGGATTCGCATCAGTAAGAAGACTGGAAATACTTAAAAGAACTTTACTAATAGTTAAAGCAGGACTCCATTGATCTTTTAAAATATCTAAGCAAATGGAACCATTAGAATTAATATTTGGATGATAAATTCTTGTAGTAAATGTACATTTTGGTGGTTTGAATGGATAGTCTGTTGGAAAGTGAATGTTTAAAAAAAATACTCCTCCTTGATATGGAGACTCACTTGGTCCCATTATTGTCGCCTGCCAGTGAAATAAATCATTGTCGTTTGTTGGTCCTGCACTACAGTTTGCAGGAGGGTCCTTGTTGAAGTCTATTAACTCTTTTTGGATTCGTTTTAATGCCATTTTTCTTTTTTAATATATATGTTTTTTTTTGATATTAATTTATTTTTAATGTTTAATTAATTTTTTTCTATAATTTATTTGAAGAATAATTTGATATTAATAGGATAATTTATATAATGAAATTTATTAAATGGGTTTTATTCAGAAAAATTTTTTTTTAGGGAATTTGGAAATGAGGATTTCTCTATTTTATTTATTAAGCATAATTATTAATATCATTTAATTTATATTTATTATATAATAATGTTAAAAAAAAATTTTTTTTATTTTACAATATTTAAAATAATAATTATCCTTATTAACAGTTATTATTGATTTTTAAGGACATTTAAAAAAATTTGATTGATTTATTTTATTTTAAAATGAATTTATTTAATAAATGAGCGAAGAAGGAAAAAATGAGTAAAATTTTTGAATTAATTTTTAGCCTAATAATAACAGCAAATACATATGTGAAAGACACTTATGAATTAATCGATTATTTAAATGGGAAATTTACTATTCAAAAATTTACAATTAATACTCCAAAAAAAATATTAAGAAATAAATTTAATATAAAACTTGAAAACTTAACTTATAAAAGGACATATAAACAAAGAAAATTAGGGAAAATAACAATTAATGATGGAAATTATTTTTATAATTCAAATTCAACAATATTAAATTTAAATGATAAAGAAGAAATATATAATTTATCTTGGTTTTTACATCAAAATAAAAACTATAATAAAATATATAAATTATCAGAAGGTGATATAATAAAATTAGGGAAAGTAATATTATATATAAGAGAAATAAATATAAGAAAAAATAATAAAGAAAATTCATTTGAAAATGAAAATGAAACTTATTTAGAAAAGAAAGATAATAATAAATCAATAAAAATAAATAATTTAATAAAAAATTCTTTAATTCAAAAAATATCTCCTTTGAAAAAATGTAGAATATGTTATTCAATAGAAGATGATTCAATAAATAATCCTTTAATTAAACCATGTAATTGTTTAGGAACATTAAAATATGTTCATTATTATTGTTTATTAAAATGGTTATCTTCAAAAATTCCAATTAAAAAATATACTTTTTTAAATAATAATTTTTTTTATATTTTTGAAATAAATCATATTGAATGTGAAATATGTAAAGGAAAATTACCAGATTACATAAAACATAATGGTAAAATTTATAGTTTAATTGATTTTGAAAAATATAATTTTGGAGATTTTAATTATATTATTTTTGATTCTTTTCAAATGGATAAATTATATAAAGGTTTTAGATATGTTATTAAATTTGATTTTATTAAAAATATTATAATTGGAAGAGGAAATGAAGCAAATATTATTATTAATGATATTTCTATAAGTAGAAAACAATGTGAATTTATTATTAATTATAATGGAGATGTTATTTTAAATGATTTAAATTCTAAATTTGGAACTTTAATTTTAATTCAAAATAAAATTTTACCTATTTTAAAAAACCAAAAATTAAATATTCAAATTGGAAGAACTTTTATTAATTTTGAAATAAAAGAAAAATTTTCTTTATTTAATTGTTGTAACGTGTCTGAAATTAATTTATTTAAATCTTATGATCAATTTAATAAAATTAATTTAAATAAGAAAAATATTAAAATCGAAAATAATATTAATGATAATGAAGAAAATAATGAAGAAGAATATGAAAAAATAAAAGATAAAAATCTTAATCATTTTAAAATTATTTTAAATGAAGAAAATGACAATAATAATTCTATTGAAATAAAAAATCAGAATAATGATTTAACTTTAATTCATCAACCTGAATCTTTAAATTTAACTTCAATAGTTTTTAAAAATACTATTACTATTGATAATGATAATTTGAATAAAAAAAATATAATAGATAAAATAGAAGAAAAAAGTATTATAAGTAATGATAAATAAATAAATATTATGTTTAAATGTATGTAAATTTATTTTGGCAAAATATTCATTAACTATTTTATTTTAAAACAGTAATTTTTTTTAAAAAAAAAAAAAAATTTGATAAAAAACATGATATAAAATTTTTAAAGGCTCTATTTAAAAAATGAAGAAAAAAAAAATAAAATAATATTTATTTTCCCCAAGTTAATTCACTAGCATAAGCAATATAAAGAAAACCATCTTCATCTTTATATTTTTCATAAATTTCAGAAATTAAAGTATCACCAGTAATAGAATGTTTTCCTCCAACTAAAAGAAAAAAAGCACCTTCTTTTGCAATTTCAACTCTTTTTCTTATCATTAAACTAAATTGTGCTACTGTTAAATCCATTGGAACTAAATATTTTGTTTTATCTATTTCTTGAATATCTGATTTTGGATCTTTTTCACATATTATTGGAATTTTATCAGGAAATTGCTTTCTAATTTTCTCACATTCTCCTTTTCTTTTCAACAAGTCTGGAGTATCTTTTTTAAACTTGAATTCCATTTTTTTTTTATATTTATCTTTTGAATGGAATTTTTTTTTGGAGATTAAATTTTTTTTTTATTGTTTTTTATTAAATAAATGAATTAAAAAATAATAAAAATAAATTTATTTTTTTTATTTTTTCTTTTTAAAAGTAAATAAGTTGTTTTTTAAAAATTCTAAATAAAAAATTTTATTCAACTTTCTGTTCTTCTTCTTTATATTCTTCAAGAATATCATTATCATTATTAAGATTCAATTCTTCATTTTTATTATCTTCATTTTCATTTTCATTTTTATTTTCTTCTTTATTTTCTTCTTTATTTTCTTCTTTATTTTCTTCATTGTTATTTTCTTCATTTTCATTTTTTTCTTCTTCTTTTTTTTCTTCTCCTTTTTCATTTTTGATAGGAAAAATATAATCAATACCAAAAACATGTAAAATTTTTCCATAAGTATATTCCCAAATATTACCTTTTCCATAAGAATATTTCATAGAATTATCAAATAATTCATTAAATAAAACCATAAATCTTTCTAATCTTTTATCATGATAACAAATATAAGGATTAACTTTTCTAATAGTATTTTTTTTTTCATGTCTTATTAAATCAATTTCACCACCTTCTTTATCTTCTTTTTTTTTCTTTAAATCATTTTTTAATTTTTCTATTCTTTCAATAGGATAATTCCAAACTTGAGGAGGTCTTAAATTATCAATATTTTTAGGTAAAATATTTCTTTCTTCGTTTGAATCAACTGAAGTTTTTCTTATACTTTTTCTAGGAGAAACTCCTTTATGAGAAGGAATATTTTTTTTTGAACTTTGATGTTTTTTCATTTTATTTTTTTCTTTAGATTTATCTTTACTATTTTTTCTATCTTCACTTGAATTTTCATTTGTATTTTGATTCGTATTATTTAATGAAGCATTATGAGTGGAACTTTTTTTTCCAAATTCAATTTTATCATTTCTTAAAAGAATCATATCTCTTAAATCTTCTTGAACTAATTTATTAACATTAGATAAAATTTCAATAGCTTCCAACCATTTATCTCTATCATCAGGAGGAAAATAATATTCCATTAACCAGAATCTTCCAAATTTTTCAACTTCTTTCCAAAATATTTTTTCATTTTCTAAGTATTCTGAAGTTAAACCTCTTTTAACAATATCAGTCATTTCATATGCATTTAATGCTATTTCTGTATTAGGACCATCAATTTCATGTTTTTTAGGTTGAAAAAAATCATTTATATCAAAGTGACCTCCATCTTTTCTTGCATAATTTTGAAATTTTTGTAATACTTTTGATGAATGAACCATACTTTGGAAAAATATGTATCTTGGAATTCCTATTTCTATTAATTCTTTTGTTCTATATATTTCTAATTCTTCTTTGTAATTTGATTCTATTATAAATTTTATACTGTCATATATAAATAAATATTGCTCATATAATAATTTATCTCCTAATATTCTATCTATTATTTTGTGAATGTCATATATTTGCTTTAATATTTTTATAAATTCTTCATTTGCTTGTATTGGAATTAATACTCTTGATAAACCATTTAATTTCATTTCATAACATTTTACTTTCATATTTTCTATAAATGTATTTAATTGACCTAAATAAAATTCTATTTGAGGAATTTTTCTTCCATTTGGAATTTGATATAAATTTACAAATATTTTATGAGCAACTACTTCATCAGGAAAATCTTTTGAAACTTTTCTGTTTAGGAATTTATACATTTCATCAAATCCTTTTTCAAAATCTTTTTGTAAAGCTTCTTTAATAAAAGTATTAGGTAAACCTTCTTTTAAATCTTTAATGTTAATTAAAGTTAATTGTTTTCTTTCTTCTTCTTGAATTATTTTAGCCATTTCTTCAGGAGAAATAGTTTTTTTCTTTTCTTTTTCTTTCTTTTTATCTTTTCTTTCAACTCCTTTATCATCTTTTTCTACTTCTTCAACATGAATTTTATCATTGAATTTATATTCATAATAATCTTGTTTTAAAGAATTACCTAAAAAATTTTCTAATTCATCAATATTACAATCTTTCTGTTGTTTATAAGCTTCATTTTTCATAAAAGTTGTAACACCATCAACGAAATTTTTTGCTTTTTTTTTATTTTGAAAAACAATTAAATCTTCATAATTTAATTCATTTCTTTCAACAGAAAAAAGTCTATAACCACTTTTTCTCAAAGCTCTTAAAGGTTTTAAAATTAATTTAATATTTTCATGTAAATATCTAAATCCAGTAATATTATTTTCATCTTTGAGAAAAACAAAAGAATATAAATCTTTAAAATATTTAACCATATCAGAATGAAGACTTTTATATTCTTTTTGGAAATTAGAATCATCTAAAATTTCAATTCTATAAATTCTATCTAAAACATGTTGAAAATCAAATCTTACAATTGAAGCAGCACCAGTTGCACTTTTAGGAACTCGATATTTTTCTCCATCAAAAGTTACATCAACATCACTTTGAGCTCCTAAGTAATTGATTGGTCGCATCCAATCCATTTTTATTTCTTTTAATTTTCCTACTTTTTTTAAGATGTTACCAAATTTAAAAAGTAGTTCAAAAAATGGTTCCCAGTATAATCCTCCTAAATCTTCTAAGGAAATAAAGTTTCCTCCTGACATTCCTAGTTGCTTACACATTTCATATAGACGATCCCACATTTTGTATTCTTTACCATTTTTCCATTCTTCTAAGGTTTGCTTCTTTTTTGGCATTTTTTTTCTTTACTTTTTTTTATTATTTATTTTTTTTTGGGAAGTTATTAAAAAATATTTTAATCAATTTTTGGGAAGTATATTATACTATATAAAAAAAATTATTTTCAAAAAAATTAAAAATTATTCATAAATATTAATATATCATTTATTGATTGACATTGCATTTATTTTTTAAATTATTTTTTTTAAATGAAGTTTGAAAAAGATATTATAATTAAAAATGAAAACACTATCCATATTATTTTTTATATTTTCCATAATTATAATAAAATCAAAAAAACCAGAATTTAAAGAAAAAGACAATGATCTTACTACAAGATTTTTAGGTTCAATAAAACATGAGATAGTAAATAATTTTGAAAACAAATTTTATGAACAAAAACAAAAACATAAAGATAATAAAATAGTTAAAGGTGTTTATAATAATGGATATTTAGGACTTAAAGAAGATCAATTATTTGGAGAAGAAATATATGACAGAGATATGATAGAATATGAGCGTACTTGGAAAGAGATTTTAGAAAAAGGAAATTATAATGAAGAAAATAGAGCATTATTTAATGTACCATCATATGTAGAACTTTATCTTGATAGAGAATGGACTAGATTTACTCTTATTTATCAATCTAGAAAAGCAGATAAAACTTTATTAAATTGTATATTTTTTTTTATGAAAAAAGAAGATAAGAAGTTTAGTATGGTATATTTAATAATGAAAGATGTTAATTTTGACATTCCTTTAAATATTGGAAAAACACGCCCTTTAATTCTTTTTACTTCTAATTCTGATAATAATATTTTGATTGGAGAGAATAAGTATGAGCCTTTTGAAATTGATGAAACTTGTTTAACTGATGAAGAAAAAGATTTTCTTATTCAATATTTTAATGTAAATGGTGCTAAAATTTTAAATGGTGTTTATAGAATTGATGATCTTCCTTATCCAGAGTTTGTAATGGATTAGAATAATAAAGTATAAATTTTTAATTTAAAATTGAATAATTATCAACAAAAATAATTGTTTAAAAAAAAAATATTAAAAAAATAAAAATGTCAAAAATAACATCGAAAAAAAAGCCTCAATATTCAGAAGAGCAAATATTAGAAGTGAAAGAAGCATTTAACGTATTTGACAGTGAACAAAAAGGAGGATTAGATGCACGTGAATTGAAAGCAGCAATAAGTGCCTTAAACATTAAAATAACAAAAGATGAAATTCGAAATATATATTCAGATTTTGGTAAAGATATAAGAGAAAAAATAACATTAGATGAATTTATGGAAATAGTAATTCCAAGATTACCAGATAGACATACTAAAGATTATATACAGAAAATTTTTCAATATTTTGATTTAGAAAATACTGGAAAAATTACTGCGAGACATTTAAAAAAAATTGCTCAAGAAATTGGGGAAAATTTATCTGATGAAGAATTAAAAGAAATTATGGAAGAAGCTGATAAAGATGCTGATGGTTATATTGGATTTGATGATTTCTATCGAATTATGAAAAAAAGAGGAGATGATCCTCTTGAAGATTGGAGTGATGATGATGATTAATTTTTTTATTTAAAAATTTAATCTAAAATTTTTTTTTTTAAATTTTTGTTTTTTTTAAAGTGTAGTGTTTAAATATTGTTTTTTTAAATGTTTAAATATTTAAATTTTAAATAATCTTATTTTTATTTTTCAAAAAAGTGTTTTTTTAAAACCTAATTTACATTGGTTTTTTTTTAAATAACCCTAACTAAAATTTTTAGTTAACATTAGAAAAAGTAGTAACTTTACCAGTTAAATTCTTTTTAAGAGAATTAAAAGCATCATCCTCATTTAATTGAGAGAAATAATTATTATAATTAGAAGTAATATTAACTAAAGACCCCATTAATCCATTATTATTATTATAATAATAATAATTATTATTCCCATTATTTCCATAATTTTTACCATTAAACCCATAATTAATATTATTATAATTATTATTATAATTATTAGAATTAGAGTTAGAATAATTATTATAATTACCATAAACATTAAAGTTAAATATATTTGGATTTTCTAATTGTTCTAAATTATAACTTGAAGTTCCAGTTTTATAACTATGATTATTATTATCATTTAAAATTCCTTTCTGAGAAAATTCAATTATATTATATAATTGACCATCTTTTCCTTCTAAAGTAGGAAACCTTCTATCTCCACTTAAATAATTATCAACAAAAAATTGACAATAATATTTTCCAGGAATTAAATCTTGATAATTTATATGTAAAACAAATATTTTTCTTATTGGACATATATCAAAAGTATATTTTTGAAATATTCTATTTTTTCTTTGATCAAAACAAACTTTTAATTGAACTTTATTAGCATAAAAAGGATAAGTTAAAGTATAATAGTTTTTTTCTAAATTAATTATTTTATTTATTTTATTTCTATATAATTTATTTCTCCAAGAATTTTGAATAAGAATAATTCTTTGATATCTTTGATTTAATATTTCTCTAATAATCATTTCTTTTTTAGTATGAACTTTAACTTCATAAGAATATAAAATATTTTTTAATTGATCAGCTTTATTTTTTCTATAATTAAGTATTTTATTAATAATATGATTAACTTTAAAATTTCTTCTAAAATGGAATTTTCTATAAGAATCTTGTATTTTAATAATATAAATAAGACATTTTTGAATAATTATACTATCTATAATTCTAATGACAGAAATTCTTTTTAAAAAAGATCTAATATGTTTTTGAATAAGAATAACAATTTTATTATATTCAGAATTTCTTAAATTAATTTCAACTTTTTGAAACCTTTGTAAACCTTTATTTAATTGAATATTAAATTCAATAAGTTTTTCTTTAATATTCATTGATTTATTTATTTTTTTCATTTGTGATAAACTTTTAATTGCTTTTGTCATTGAAGCATAATTTTGATTTTCTTTAAAAAGAATTTTTTGTTCTCTTTCATTTATTTTTGGTCTATATGGAGCATAATAGCATAAATATTTATATAAAGGATTTGATGGTGTTATCATATTAATTGCTCTGTATGATGATATTAAGGACATTAAATTTAAAAATGACATTTGAGACATTTTTGATAATGCTATTTTTTCCAAATTTGATTCTGAGATTTTGTCTTCCATTTTTTTTTCTATTATTATTTTTTTGAAGGATGTTTAATTGTTTTTTAAATATTAATTTTTTTTTGGTTAATTATTTTTCTAATAATATTATTTTTTGAGAAAAGAAAATATTTAGATTTTTATAAATATAATTACACCAAATATATTATTTTTTTAATATTACCTTTACTATTTGTAAAAAAATAAAAAATTTATAATTGACAAACATTAAAATATAGTACATTCACATCTTGTTTTATCTTTTAATATATCATCACTCATACTTAGATTTCTCCTTTTTCTTTTGATAGAATTTTTTTTATCTATATTATTAGATTTTTCATTTCTATTAATTTTATTTATTTCTGTGTCGGTGGGTTCACCATTTATATTAGAAGTATTTATAGTGTTTATACCACTATTATTTAAATTAAATTTTTTACTACTTCTTCTACTTTTATTTTTATAATTTTCACAATCATTAAAATTAATTTTATATTTATCTAAAAAATATTTATCATTACTTAATCTTCCTTGAGTAAAAATACTTTTACTTCTTTCTCTATTTTTTTTTTTTAAATTTTCATAATTTTGAATAATAATATTTTGTTCATTAATATCATTTTCACTGTTATAATCACTAATATCATATTTAGATTCTTTAAGTGCAATTAGACTAATATCTTTTTTAGAAAGATTATCATTTTTCATTTCTTGATTTAAAGGAGGATAACTCATAAATTCTTTATTCCAATCAAAATCATAAAAACAATTAGAACAATTTTTATTAATAATATCTTGAAATAAATTAATTAAAAAATCATAATTAGGTTCTTCTTCAAATTTTAAAGAATCAACATATTTAAAAAAAAAAAGAAATTCTTGAGGTAAACCTTTAGTTAAATCTTCGAAAGTAGTATTTATTTTTTTTTTCCCAATTTTATCATAATAATCTTCATTATTTTTAACTTTAATTTTTTGCCAAGGTAAATAACCTAAAAAAAAATAGACTAAAACATAACCAATACTTTCAATATCATCTCTTCTTCCTTGTTCAAAACCTTTATGAGCATTTCTTGAACAATATCTTGCTGTTCCTATTATTCCTTTTCCAGTCTCAAATTTAATATGTTCATTTTTTGATTTTGAATAATATTTTTTTGATAATCCAAAATCTATTAAATATATTTTATTTGAATTTTCATCTTTTCCCATTAAAAAATTTTCTGGTTTTATATCTCTATGAATATAATTTTTACTATGTAAATATTTTATTCTTTTTATCATTTCTATTCCTAATACACATATTGTTTTTAAAGAAAATTTTTTTATTGAATTAAATATTTCATCTAATGATTTTCCTAATAATTCTATTACTAATAAATTATGAGTCATATTATTTCCAAAACAATAAATTTTGGGAATTCCTTCTCCTTGAATATATATTAATTTATGAGCTTCTGATTCTAATGTTCCTTTTTTTATTTTGTCCTTTTTTTCTATTTTTATTGCAATTTCTTTTTCTGTTAATATTATGATTCCGGAATACACAGTTCCAAAAGACCCTTTACCTATTTTTTTTAAGATTTTGTATTTCGAAAATATTGTTCTATTTATATATTGGTCATCAGACATCGTTTATTTATTTTTTTTTTTAATGTCTTTTTTATAATATTATTTTTACTTAAATTAAGTATATTTTATTTTTTAAAAATTATTGTTTGATGATGGATAATAATTCTAATATTATATATGATTTACAAGATTTATATTCTGTTGGAGGGAATAAAATTTTTTATTGGAATAAACTTTTAGATAAATTAAATAGTTCAGAAGATAATTCTCAATTTGTAAATTATATAAAATATATATTATTAAATCAACCAAATAATGGACTTACTTTAGATATATTAGATTTTATTATTCATCATGGAAATAATAGAATGATAAGTTTAATAGCTGAAAGAGATTTAATGGAAAAATTTATAAATTTATTAAAAAAAGAAGTAAATACTAATATTGAAATTCAAAAGAAAGTTATATATCTTGTTCAAAAATGGTCATATAAATTTAAGAAAAATTCTATTTTTCCAATTTTTAGTGATTTATATGAATTTCTTATGAATAATGGAATTATTTTTCCTCCTTTAGATATACACTTTGAAACTTATGATAAATATATTAAAGATTATGAAGTTATACAAATTGAAAATAAAGATAATGATTATGATAATAATTTACAGAATAATTATAATAAATCTTTTTATAACAACGATGGTGATGAAAGTTTTTTATCTGATTGTTCCTTATTAAATAAATTAGAAGAAACAATATCTAATCCAGTTATAATGGATAATAATGCATATAATCAATATTATATCATTCCAAATGAAAACAATAATATTCAAAACTATAATAAAATGTTATTAAATAAAAACCAAAGTAATATTTATAACAATAATAATCCAAATAATATATACATAAATAATAGTTATAATAATGAAAATAAAAGAATAAACATATATAATAGTATAAATCAAAATTCAAGTGATTATAATAATAGTAATAAAAATAATAACATGAATAATCAAAATAAAAACAACACATCAGAAATTCTAGAACCAATAAAAGAGAAAAATAAATGGTGTGGTAAAATAAAATATTATAATAATATTATTGATAACGAAAGAGGTGGAATTTGTTATAATGATGATTTAAAATATGGAATGCAAGAATTTTCAGAAAAAATAGAAATGATAAATGTACTTATTAATAAATATTCTAATGATAATAATCTTAGAAATATGTTTATTAAAGTTAGAAATGATATGGAAATGACTTTATTTAGATATAATCAATTATTATCTAATAAAAATGTTATTCCTTTTTATAGTGCTTTTGATGGAAATAAAAAAAGATATGATGAAAATTATTATTCTGAAAATTATTATAGTCAAGAGGATAAAAAAGAAAATAATAATACTTTTGGAAATAAAATAAAAAATGGTATTTTTAATTTTGGAAGTACTATTAAAGAAAAAACTGTAGATGGATATGATTATTTAAGAGATAAAATTAAAGGAAATAAAAATATATATGGCTATGATTATAATGATAATAGTAATGATAATAATAATTATCCTTCATATTCAAATAAATTTGAAGATAATAAAGAAATGAATTATAATATTAATGATAATAATAATAGTAATACTAATAATGAAGAAAATAAACGAAGTTTTTTATATAATGTAAAAGAAGGTTTTTTCAACATAGGTAAATCAATAAAAAAAATATATAAAAAAGAAGAAGATTTAAAATAAAAAAACAATCTAAATATAATAAGCAAAGAAAAAACAAATAAATAATTATCTATTTAATATAGATAAATAAAATAATTAAAAAATTAAATAAAAAATAACTTAAAAAACTATTTATATCAAATTTATTTAATACCTCCATATTTTTTTAATCCTTTTCTGATTTCAGGTAATTTAAATTCTTGAGCTTTTTTCCATTCTTCAAAATTATAAGTAAAATTTCGAATATTATTTGAATAAATATGAATTAAATTCCTACTTTCATTTTCTAAATCTTTTGATAAATTTTCTATTCTATTATGCATTAAATTCATTGTTGTTCTTAAATTACTTTGAGTATTTAAAATTGTGTCATAATCAGTAAATGTTTTTGTTGAAAAAGTATCTATAGTATTTTTTCTTCTTCTTTTTTTATAATTTTCTACATATTTATCTAAATTTTTTTGATATAATATTTTTTTCGGATTTAATTCTTTTTCTTTATGAAAAGAATTCATTATTATATTTTTCGGATTTTGAATAGGAAATATTAATTTTCCTTGTTTTTCAAATTTTTCTAATGATATTAAAAAACTTGTTCTATTTTCTCTTTTTTTACCATTATTTTTTTTTTGGTTTTTATTATTTTTTAATAAACTTTGTCTGTGTTGAAAGTTACTTTGAAATTCTTTTAATTTTCTTATTTCTTCTCCAACATCATCTTTTAAAATATCTGATTCTGGCAACGCTAAAAGTTTTTCATTTCTATAATCTCTTAATAATGTATTTATATCTGAATATGTTATATTTCTTTTCCTTTTTATCTGATAATCTTTCATCATTGATTTAAAATATTCAGTAGCTCCTAATAAATCAAAGTATTTTTTCGAATTATGAAAATCCATAGATTTAAACCTTAAATCATTTTTTTTAAGAGACATATTATTCAAATTGAATAAAAACCAAAAAAAAAAAAATTAAAAAAACAATAAAAAAACTATAAAAATAAATCAAATAAAAATATTAAAAATGTCTAATAAATTTATTTAAAAACCCAAAAAAAAAGCCTCATTGTTTCAAAGCTAAGAACATAGCAACTCCAGCTTTAATCCATTTATTTTCATCTTCATCAGTAGGTAACTCGACCATAAGAACGAAATTAGTAGAATGACCAGTTGTACTTAAAGTACCTTGTCTACTTAACACTTTATAAAGAGGAGAATTGTAAACTCCTTTTTCAGGAGCTTCTCTATTAGGAATAGGAACCATATGAATTAAAGGAACATTAGTATATAATTCTCTGTTAAGTGAATCATCCAATAAATGAGTTTCATAATTCCATCTTGCTCCTTCAAGAAACATTCCATAAACATAACATCCATCTTCTGGTTTCTCTGTTACTTGATCCCATGTTGTATGATCTAATATATTAAATTCAAATGTTAATAAATCTATCTCACAATGATGTTTCCTTGCATAATTTTGAAGTGTTCCTGTTAAGAAAGCTTGTGGGAAACTAAATCTAGATATACAGAAACATGTTGGTGTTCCATTTTCATACCAATCATTGAAAAAGTCTATTCTTTCATTTAAATCTTTCAACCAACTCATTAAAGGTTTTAATGAAAGGAAACCATAATTAATCCAAACTTTTGGTACTTGATTATTATATATTGATGTTACTATAGCATCTAATTCTTCATTCATTACTATTCTACCACTTAATGCTTTTTTTAAATTTTTAATATTCTCTTTCATTAAATTTAATAATACATTATATCTTATTACTTCTTGAATTAATACTGTATTCATAGATTCTGCATAATCAGTTTGGAATTTCTGATGAATTTTTTCATAGTCAAAAACAGGAGGAGTTCCTTTTTCAATTATTTCTAAAGTTTCACTTACTGTTTGTTCTACACTTTTTCCACTTCCAGCACTTGTTCTTGGTTGCATTAATAATAAAGTTTCTAAAAGTAATCTAGCTTCATTTTGTGCAGTAATAATTTCAGCATTATCATGTAAACCAAAAACTTCTGGATATGTATTCATAGGTAATTTCTTTATATAATCCATATAATCACTTTTCATTCCTGGTTTTGGACAATAATAAATTTTACTTTCACTATATGGATAATCATTAAATTTCAAAGTATTTTCTGTTAAATATGTTAACAATATTGTTTTTATTAATCTTTGATCTTTATCATCTGTTACACGACCTCCGTAATTTATTTCTGCTACTAAGTAATTTAAAACTTTATATGGTACTTCATCATATTCTTCTAAAAAGTTCTTTAATTGCATTCTTGAAACTTTTAAATCTTCATTTGTAAAATCATATTTAACATTCCATCCTATTGGACCAAACTTTCTTCTATCTTGAACAATTGCATGGAAGAAACATAAACCAAAGAAGAATGATTTAAATAAATCTTTTTTTGAACATGCTTCTAATTCTTCTTCTGGAATATTATCATATTGTCTTTGTAAATTTAATTTTAATCCTTTTGGAGGTTCCATAGTAATTTTAATAGAAGATTTTAAAACATTAATAGAGAATTTATTAGAAGACATTGAAGTTAACCATAATCTAAAGTTAGGATCTAAAGTAGGATTATTTTGTAATTTTTCAATTTCATCTTCTAATTTAGGCATAAATGAAATAGCAAGATGGCAATTTTGAAGAAGAATCCATCCTCCTTTAATTTTAGTATCATCTATTTTAGATATTGCAACTTTATCCATTGATTTACCTAATGAAACATATTCTACTTTTCTTCCCATTGAATCTGCTAATTGTTGGAAATCATTTTTTGGATCTGAACCTGTTGATAAAACAAATAATAATGGAATTTTATTTGTTGAATCTTCATATGATTTCATTAAATTAAATGTAGGAGGTTCTGTATATTCTTTTCCTAAATTATTTTCTACATAATATGCTAATTCATTTGTTAATTTATCAAATCTAATAGCTTTTACTAAAATTAATTTTTGGAAATCAGTTAATTTGGATTCATAAGGTTCTGGTAAATCAGTATGTTCATTTTTATTACTTTCAAAGAATTCTATGAAATTACTATGATTTTGCATAAAGAATTCATCAATTCCTTTAAAATTATCATCTAAATAAGTCATTCCATGTAATTGATTATAAAAACTATGCCAATCATTTTGAGAAATCCAATCTGTGGGATTTTTAGGTGGATTTACTTGTTTATCTGATGATGGTCCTGCTAATAAAAATCTCAATTCTGTATTTTTTATTTTTGTTTCCCCTTCTTGTTCACCCATTATTATTTTTATTGCTAATAAAAATGAAAATAATGGTTTGTCTCTTTCAAAAAGAGATCTACATGTAAAGTCAAATAATGATTTAGAACATGCTGAATTTATATCTAGTAATCTTGCATTTATATCATCGTTTATTTCTAATTTTTTTACTGTGTTTCTATATAATTCTTTAAATTGAATTAAAGAAAATTGATACATTGGATCTATCATTGCAAGATCTATTAAAGAGAAAAATAGTAATGATGCTCTTTTAGCACTTGAACGATATACTTCTCTTTTCTCATCTATTTCTTTTCCTGTTTTTTCAGATATTTTTAATTTTTCATTAATTTCAGTTGATGTCTTTTTACTTTCTGTAAGAATATCTATTAATTCAGATGATTTTAATGTTTCTTCAATATTATCTTTGTTCTTTGATAAATTATCTAAAATTTGATCTTCAATGTTTTTCAATGTTTCCTTATTTTTGAAATTTTCTTCTAAAATCTGATTTTTAGTTGCTTCTAATTGAGGCATTTCTAACATAACTAATTCAGAAAGCATTTGATCTTCTAAACCAATTTGAGTAATGGCAAAGTTAATAATAGTAATTTTAGCGAAAGTTTCAGGTGAATAATGTGGATTTGAAAGAGTTGTAACCATAAATAATTTAAATTCTTCACTATAAGGAATAACTTTTTCTCCTATTTTGATTTCATAGAAATTACTATATTTATTTTTAACTTGTTGTCTTTGTAAAATAGGTTCTAAAGAATTATCTAATTCAATACCAACATTATCAAGCATAATCCATGAACCATATTTAACTCCTGAAATAACAGCATCCATCATTTTAGGATCACTCATTTTAACACATTGGAAAGAAGTACTTTTAACATCAAAACCATATTTTTTCAAAAAGATTGAAGCTTGATTTTGAGGATCAATCATTAAAGGCCATTTACTAGTTTTAAACATAATAATACCATTTTCAATTGATAAATTATCATTAGGTAACATATTTTTATTCCATCTTCCAGTAGTAATTGGATCTTCTAAAACACTTCTTAAAGAAACATTTTGACTTCTTGTTATTCCTTTAGTATCTAATTCTTCTTTCCATAAATTTTCTAATTTAGTTCTATATACACTTACAAATGGACCTGAATATGCTATTGCTGCTGCAGCTACTAGACAATCACCTATAATATAATTTGCATATTCTTTTAATTCTGTTACACTTTGACCCCAACGTATTTTTTCACCTGATAGTAATTCTACTAATTTCCTTGCTCTTTTTACTTTTGTTTGATTATCATTCAAAGTTACTATTAATTCATTCTTTTCTTTCTGCTTTTGATTCAAACTTCTTTCTAAATCATTTGATTCTTTCTCTGCTTTTGCTAATGCTGCTTGTGCTGTTGCTAATTTTTCATCAGCATCAATTTTTTCAATTTTTGCTTTTTCAGCTTCTTTCTTCTTTGGATCTACAATTTCAATACTTTTATGACAAAATTCAATCATACCTACAATAAAATCAAAACAAGGTCCAACTGCTTTTGAAGCATTATCTACTAATGCACGATCCATATGATGTTCTTCAATATATTTTTCAGCTTTTAATACTTTATCCATTTCTTTATTTTTTAAATCTTCTCTTCTTTGTTCATTCTTAAATGAATAAAAGTATTCTTTGAAAACTTTAGGTTCAGTAACTTGTAATTCATTAATAGCAGCTTGTTTATAACTTAATCTAAATGGATTTTTAGGGTCTCCAGTTGGTTCAGTTAAATTTTCTTTTCTTTTTCTCCAAGCATCACCATGTTTGAATGTGAATAATAATTCTAAAGTCATCATTAATTTCTCACCATATGTTTTATAACCTGCTAATTCTTGTAATTCATTATCTTTAATTTGATCTATTTTCTCTAAAGATGATTGAAGTCCTTTTTCAGCTTCTGATAATTCTCTTTGACAATCTGCTTCTATTTTTGAAATTTTTATTGCTAATGCTTCGGCAACTTGAGAATCTGCTGATGCTTTTTCACGGACTTTATCTGCTTCTGCTTTTTTTATTTCTACGTCTTTTATAATTATTTCTGTTTCTTTTGATAATTTTTCTAATTCTGGTTGTTTCTGTTGAATTTCCTTTTCAATTATAGATATTTTCTCTTCTGCAAATTGAAGAACTTTTAATCCCATATCATATCTATTTATATTATTTTCATTTTCTTTTGTTTTCTGTACTAAAATATTCTGGAATAAACTCAAGAATTCTAAAAATGAAGTTGGAGTTAAGTAATTATATCTTCTTAATTCTTCTAAATATTGAACAGATATTTTTTCAACAGATTTATGAATGAATTTAATACAGTCAATAACTCCTTCAGTACTTTTTCCTAAATAAATATCATCTCTCTTTTCTAAAATATTCTTAGCAACAGAAACCAAAGCTTCTTCAGGCCATTCAGTAAACCAATCAATAGTACAGCAGTTTACTAATGAAGGGAACATTCTTAATCTGGTTACGAATTTTTCACCAACTGGACTCATTGCTAAAATAATATGAATTTTAGCTATTACTCTCTTTAAGTAACATGCCATTAAATTTGATTGATTATCTTGTAAATGTTTTGCTTTTAATTCTGGTCCAACTACTTTTTTAATTTCTTCAAAATCTTCTGCTTTGTAAATATCAGGAATATCACCACTATTTAAAACATTATTCATATCTTCCAACATAATTTCATCGAAAATTTGAGTGTCACATAAAAGGAAACAAGTATTAATTTTTCCTTTTTCTTTACATACAGTATCTTTTAAAAAGTCTTTTACATTTTTTCTAAAATCATTTAATTTATATCCTTTAACAACTTCAATAGTAGAACAATCCATTTGGTAATTAATATAAGAACTTAATCTTGCAATTGATTGACGACCAGAACCACCAACACCAAGAAGTAAAGCATTACCTGCAGTTTGACGAATAATTCTACTAATTCTTGCAACATGATCACAAGCATCTAAAAACATTACAAGTGGCATTTGTTTATTTTTAAATTCTTCGTTGAAATCTTTTAATTTATCTTCTATTCTTGTTATAAAATCTTTCACATTTTTAACATGAATGTAAGGACGATCTGCTCCTGCAACAAAATCACAGAAAATTATTTTATCTAAACCAGCATAAACTTCTTCTTGGACATCTTTAATTCCATATTCTGGAGTATTTAATATATTTTTTTCTAAAATTCCTTTTAAGAAATTTCTATCTTCATCACATATTAAACGATCACCGAAACTTCTTATCATTTCATGCATCCATATTTGTACCATATCTACTTTATGTTGAAGATATTTTAATGATCCACCACAAACTCCTTGAAGTACTTTTGACATATCTCTTAAATTGAATAAGTAATGAGAAGATTTTGGAATTGGAAGTAATTTATCTTTTATTTCTTTATATAATACAAGAGTACTTTGTACAATAGCTGGAACAATCATTTTTACTTCATGAGTAAATTTGGTTAAGAAATTATTGACTTTTCTTTCGAAAATACTTTTAATTGAACTATCTACTAATTCTGTATATGTAATAACATTGAAATGTCTCATAAATCTATTTGTTAAGAAACTTCTTCCTCCTCCTGGTGGTCCCATTGCTCCTGTGAGGATTAAATTAGAAATTTGCATGAAAGGTTTTTCCTTTTCTCTAATATCATACCATCCTTCATAATCTAACCATTGTCTTAATATTTCTATTGGAGGTTGAGCTTCATATTTTTCTTTTTTAGGCATATTTAAATCATCTACAAAAACAACCATTATTCTATTATTATCTGGAGCATATTTTCCTCTTCCTTTTCTTTTCAAAATTCTATCTATTGCTAATTGAGTTTGAGTTGCTGTTGTTTGAGCTGAAAAGTTAATTACAATATGTGCATATTTTTCCTCATTTCTCTTTGTTGCTTCTTCCATTACTCCTAATATATCAATCATATTTATTGTTTTTCCTGTTCCTGTTGGTCCAGTTGTTATAATATGTTTTCTATTTGTTAAAAGATATCTTAAAATATAACAATAACGAACACTATCAATTGTAGGAATAATTATATCAGTATATTCTGCTCTTACATCAATTTGAGGATATGATAAGAGAGTATTCCAATTTTTCCATTCGTCTTTTTCATAATCGAAATAATAATCATAAATTGTTCCTTCTTCAGGGAAGAGGACTTCTTGAACATCTTCTTCTGGAATTTTTTCTTTCATGAATTGCCTAATATAATTATTGAATTTTTCTCTTCCATCTTCTCTAGTTGTTATTCCAATAGACCATACAGTAGCAAAGAAATAAATATTATAAATACTCTTATATAAAATTTCTAAATCAACTTTACTAATTTTATTAGCACTACTATCTTTAAATTTGGCTAAGAAACACTCTAACAAATTAAACAAACTTGAAGCTAAATTAACATCAGTAGTAGGACAAGGTTCAACTACATTTTTCCTAACAAATTCGACATTCTCAGTTAAACAATCAGTGAATAATTTTTCTAATCTTGCTCTAATATCACAATCAGGAGGACATTCCCTCAAAGCTGGAGGTAACTTGGTCTGGAGCCATGAGAGAGCATGTGGCATGAGTCCTACAGCAGAAGGTTCCATGAAGACCATCCCGCATCTACTGACAGTAGCAGGTGAAGCATGAACTAGATCTTCGACTTCGAACATCATAGTAATAGTTTCATTCAATACAATAATTGCAGATGAAGGTAAACACAATCTTCTTGAATCGTCAAGGACACTATTCATATCTTCTATCCAGAATGTATCAACAGGACCATCGAATAAAATCCAATATTTAGTTTTTCCTGATGTGTCTTTATTTAATTCATTTACTAGAAGAGGCATAATTCCATTTATCCATTCTGTTGGATTCATTGGATCTTTATCACAATATAATTCTGGTTTCCTTACTGCTTTTGGATTTATTACTGTTGATTTTGTGGTGAAGAATTTAGTTCCATCGTTTAAGTCACTTAATGATTTTTGAAGTATTTGCCAATTTGATGTTTTTCCACCTCCTGTTGGACCTACTATCATTAAACCATGACGGACTTGGATTGTATCATATAATTGAATAATTTTCTGAATGAAGTTTGGATGAGGTTGTAATTTCCTTTTTAAAATGTTATTATTAATTTTCTCAATTAAATCATCTAAATCAGTTTCAGGTTTTTCAGTATCTGGGAAAAGATCTTTAATAATATTTGAGAATAATGGAATATCATCTTTTAAGAATTTAGGAATATTAACATCTTGTAATGCTCTTAATAATAATTTATCTTCTGGAGTATCAGGATTAGCGACTTTTAATTTTTTTGCAGCATATAAAACAGATTTGACAGCTCTCATACCGAAATCATAGTGAGATTGAGAAGATAATTGTTCAGAAGATAATTTGAAAGTAGAAACGATTTTCTTAGCTAAATCTTTAGCAGTTAAATAACCAGATGAATATAAATAGACTTCAGAAATTAATTTATAATCAGGAACCATCATAGCCATAGGTCTAAACAAAGCAACTAAATTATCAGGTAAAGCAGTTCTTCCTTCATAATCAGGATTCATAGTAATAAAGACACAAAAAGTAGGTAAAATATGAATAGGAGTTTTTTCGAAGATAATTTTATCAATTCCAGCAGCTTTAGCAGAAAATAATACAATTAATTGTGAAGCAATGACAGAAAGGACTTCAATGTTAATACGATTAAACTCATCGAAACAAATCCAAGAACCACAATTAGCTAATCCTTTGAAGAAAGCAGCAACAGCAACAAAATCAGTTTCTTCAGAACAATTATAAACAACACATTGTTTAGCAATTGATTTAGCTAAATCTTTTGTTGATTCTGTTTTACCTGTTCCTGCAGGACCTGCAGGAGCTCCTCCCATATTGAATTTTATAGCTCCCATTAAAGTTAAGTAACATTTATCTGTTAAAGGTGTAATAACTAAAATTTCAGTATTACCTAAATATTCATAACCATAAGGAAATGATGTTTGAATTGATTTTACATACATATTATCATTTTCCCAATAATATCTTAATTGTTTTTTCCATTCAAATGATGTTGGTGACCAATCTCCTTTAATGAAAGTTTCTGTAATTTCTTTATTATGGACTTCCAAAGTTAATAAATTAAATACTGTAATTCCATTAACTCTAGTTAAAGGTTCTCTTAGAATTTTGACTAATAAATTAATTCTTTCTTGTATTTCATTACAATAAGAAGGAATAGTTTTATTGGCAATAGCTTCTTCAACTTGAATAGTCCAATGCATTTGATTAGCATGAATAACACTTTGTCCTGTATGACCAAAAATCCATTCTTTTGTTGGAGGACGATTATATGCTCTTATACATCTTTCCATACACTGACGTACTGTTTCAAACATTGAATTCTGAAGTTCTTTCATCCAATCTTCTATATTTTTTCTATCTATTGATATTATATTTTTTAAAGGAACTGGTTCTCCTAAATTTGATATCATTTTCAATATTATTTTATCATCTTGTAATTCGATATTGTGAATGTTTTCAAAAATATTTTTTAAATTCTCTTTTACACGATTTAAATCCTTTGTTTCTGATAAAATTTTCAATAAAGTTTCATTAGATAAGAAATAAAAACGAGGGAATAAAGTTTTTTTCTTTTCAATATAATCATTTAATCCTTTTTCGACTTGTTCTAACCATTCATTACTTTCATTAATTTTTCCTAATAGATTTTCATCAGAACAAATTTCTTTAACATTAGTAGTGACTTTTAATCCTCTGATAATTTCTTTAAAGCTTTTATCAGCTTTTGCGAAAATAGCCGCATCATGAGGAATACTTTTAGTAATATCAGGGCTTTCAAAAATAGGTTGTAATTGGAACCATTTAGTTTGTAATTTAGATAAAGCTTCTAAAATATCAGTAATATTTTGGAAAGAATGTGACCAATCTGTTATTTCTTTAAGGAAATGTTCTTTATATGGATTTACTTCTAACTGTTGTACTTCTTGAACATCTTCATCTAATACTTTATAAATATCTCCCCATCCTGTTATTATATTCATTGTCTTATTTCTATATGGAGTTGTTCCAAATTCAACTTCTTTCCAATTTTTTTCTAAAGTTTCTAATTTTTCCTTTATTTGGAATTCTCTTGATGCTTTATCTGCTATTGCCTTTGCTAAATTTACTACTTCTTTACTTAAATCTCCATTTTGATTTATGATTGTTGCTAAATCTATTGGAACACTTTTATCTGTGCAATCTATTCCAGTTTGATTTTTTAATTCATCCCAATGTCTTTCTTGAAGTCCTTTAGTTGTTAATGAAACTGCTAAATCTGCAATTTTTTCAAATTCTTTTGATCTATCTCTTTCTTCTTCAGCTGTCTTTATTAATTCTCCATAACCATCCATATCTTTTAATGTTTTAATACTTTGAATTAAATGTTTCTTTACATTATCATTCATTTCTTCAACATCAAGACCATTTAATTTATCTAAAGGTATTGTTTTGAATTCTTCACTTTTTTTCTCAAATTCATCTATTGATGTCCATATTAAATAAAAAGGTTGAAATTCTTTTCCCATTTGTGTTAAATGTGAATAATCAGTTTGATCTCTATTAAAATTAACTTCTCTACTATTACATAATTTTGCTCTATCTTGACAATCTGTTAATATTTTTTGACATGTATTTGCTAATTTTGCAGCTTCATCTAGTTGATCTATTGTCTTGTATTTTTTCAATGAATTGATTTGAGTTTCTAAATTCTTTATATCTTCATTTAATGTTGCTTGACTTTCTAATAAACTTGATAAGAATCTTTCTCTTTGTTTTGTTATTAATGTCTTTGCCGATGTTATTGTATTTGATATATCTGTTGTACTTTGAATTAACATAAATCTAGTTCTAAGATCTATATATTGTATTTTTTGAAGAAATTCATCTAAAATTTTATATATTTCTAAACAATTATCAATTTCAGCTTTTATTGATTCTAATAATGTAGGAACATCTTCAATATATTTTTCAACATCAACTAATTCTTCAATATTTTTAGTTTGTTTAGTAATTCCATTTTTCATTTCTTCAATTTGTTTAAAAACAGAAGATTTAATTTCTTGTGATTTTCTATTTAAAAGAGCTAATTCTAATTCTCTGATTTTTTCATGTTTACTTAATAAAGTATCTCTAACATCTTTGCAATTAACAAGAAAATAAGAAACTTGCATATTTTCATCAATTTCTTTTAAAATTCTATCATAAGTACTTTGATGTCTTCTAATATCATCTCTTAAAACATGAACAATATTTCCATCATCTTGTTCATCTAAGTTTCTAACATAAGTTTCAGGATCAATATCTAAATCTTCTTTATATTGATTAAATGTTGCTGCATATTTTTCTAAAGGTTCTTTTCCTTTTAATAAACATTTTTCCAATCTTTCATATAAATCTTGTACAAATAATGCTTCTTCTCTTTTTGGATTAAATTTATTTTCTATATTATTTATATCTCCTGCTTTATTTTCTTGTTCTTGTTTTTGTTCTTCTCCTTCTGGATTTTCATTTTTTACTTCTTCATTTTGTGGTTCAATTTTCTTTTCTTCTTCTTTTTTACCTTTTAATCCTAATGACTTATCTCTTTTAATTAAATCGAAATATTTCATTGTTGAATAAACTTTTTGTTTATTGAAATTTACTTGTTCAACTCTTTGAATTTTATCTAATCCTTCATCGAAAACTTTTCTAATTTCAATAACGAAATCTTCTACTAATAAATGATAACCGAAATTTCCTTCTTTATATTTGAGAATAATATTAAAAATAGGTTTTTTCTCTTCAATTAATAATTCATTTGGAATATAATCAATTTCTTCATATGTAGTATTTAAATCAGTATCAGGTAAATCAGTTGCTTTTCCAAAAGCACATTTTTCATCAAATACCATTTTACTTTCAGTAAAATTTTTAATTCGATTTTCTTTATCTAATGGATCTTTATATATATTTATTACATCTTTTGTATTTTTTACTTCAGTTACAGCAGGAATATTTTTTTCGAAAAATTCAACAAATTTAATTAATGAATCTACAACAGTTTCATATAATTGATCTTGGAAAATCATATTAATTTTTCTAATTAATCTTCTTGTTTTATATTTATTTAAATCATTCATAAATTCTTGATTTTTTCTTTCTCTTTCAATGTCTTTTTCAAAAACATATCTTCTTGGTTTTAAAGGACGATCAGTAATAAAATCAACATTAAAATCATCTTCATTAACTTGAGGAATAGGAACTTCTAATTCATCATCTTCTTCTTTATCTTTTTCTTCTTTTTTTTCCTTTTCTTCTTTCTTTGCAACATCAGGTGATGTACTTAATAAAGTCATTTCTGCTGGTTTATATTCTAAAACTGATAAAATTTTTTTAATTTGAGTTATTTGCTCATTTTCTAAATTTTTCTTAAATTCATAAATATTCTTCTTCTCTTCTTTTAAGAAATCATCTAATTTAATTGTATCATTAAATTTGGTTTTATATAAATGAAATTTTCCTTTCATTGAATCCATTAAAGTTTTTACTTTTTGAGTTGCTTGAATAATATTTGGTTTTGTAAATAATGCTGCTAAAGAATAAGTTTTTTGTAAAATTTCAAAATTGAATTTTTTATTGTCAACATGTATCATTTCTTTAGCATATTTAGGAACAGGAGGTTTAGGTTCAGGTTCAATATTTAAATTTAAACAACATAAATCAGAACTTTTTTCTTTAAAATATAATTCATCAAACATCATTTTATTTAATTGAAAAACATATGATTTATTAACAGAATCCATTTCACCTTTTAATCTATTCTCCACAATATCAAAATCTTTTAAAATTTTAACTTTCTTTTCAATTTTTTCAATTCTATCTTTTGGTAATTCAGAAACATCATATTTAGGAATTTTAGATAAATAATAATTATATTTGATAATACCTTCACTTTTATTTCTTAATTTATATGCTTCACTTAATCTCTTAGCAAAAACATTAGGATTTTCAGAATCAAATAAAATAAACATTTTAGGTAAACCTTTAATTTCTTCATGACTTTTATCATCAATTTCTCCATCAAATAAATCTTTTTCTTCATCATAATTAGTAATTAAAATTTTTTTCCATTCTCCAGTTTTACTTTCTTTATCCATAATTAAAGCTTTAGCAGGTAATTTTAATTTTTCACCAGTATTTTTATCAATAGCTTGTTTCATCCAATAATCATTTGGATAAATTTCATAAATTTTATCATCAAAGCTAGTAATATTTAATTTAGATTTATCCGGAATAGAAAAGTCAATATCGAAATTATTTCTAAGAATATCTTCAACATTAGTAGCTTTAAAATTTTCTTGAATTTTTTTAACTAATTCTTTCCTAGTTATTCTTCTAGGAATAGCTTCAAAAGGTTCATTAACTTTAGGTTGTAAAATAGCACATCCTTCTCTTGGTTTATCATATTCAGGAGTTTTTTTTCTTTTTTTTCTTCTTAATGTTAATCCATATGGATTCACGAAATCACTTGTTGGATTCATTGTCCATGCAACCACTTCTTGTCCATCTTTCCTTAAGTGAGGCTTAACTGGAGGATATCCCATTGGATTATCCTTTGTCACTTTTCCACGCTCTGGTACTTTACCTTCTTCTACATTCAATTCATCTTTTCTGTCTTCTGACATTTGATCTTATTTTTTTATATCTTATTTTATTTTCGTTTTAAATATTAAATCAGAAAATTTTTTTAATTCTTTTTTTGCCGGTTATTGATTTTTTGGGTTAGGTTTTTATATTTTTTTTTAATATATTTTTTTTTAATTATTTTATTTTTTGACAAAGATTATGTATTATAATTTAAATATATTTCTTTTTTTTTAATATTATTTTAATTTAAGGTATTTATTAAGGATTTATATATTAAGTTAATTAATATAAATGATACCTAATAATTCAAATGATAATGAGCAAAAAATTGATTTTAATAATTTATATGAAGATATTCCTAATTATGAAGAAGAAGACAAAGAAAGAAAAGAAAAAATGGATAATTATAATAATATATTTAGAAGAAGTTCTCCATTGAAGAAATTAATTAATGAAAAAAATTTTGAATTATTAGATAAAAATACAATTGAATCTAATTTGAAATTATCATTGAAACCAAGGCCAAAACCAAAATTAACAAATGTATGTCCATCACCATTATTATTATGTCAAGAAGAAAATAAAAATTTATCTGATAATGAAGGACCTAATGATAAATTTTCTAAAACAAGAAAAGAAATGGATAAAATTAGATCTTCACTTTTATTAAATTCATATTGTAAAAATAAATCTAAAGATTCAGATTCTGTTAAAAAAAAAAAACATAATACAAGATTTACTAATGCCATACAATCATTTATTATTGAAGATATTGATAAATTATTAAATAATCCTAAAGGAAATAGAAATTCTGTTAAGACTGTAAAAAGCAAATTTTCTATCTTAAATATTCTTGAATGTTCTTATAATGATAATAAAAAAGATAATATTATGAATTTTTCTTTAACTAAAAGTAAGAGTATGTTAATTGAATAAAAATACATTATTTTCTTAAAATTAAATAAATATTAAAATATCTGATTTATTATATATTAAATAAATTATAGAAATAGTTTTTTCTAATAAAAAGCATTTTTTTAAAATTTATTAAATTTAATTTAGATATTTATGAAGAATATATTTTAATAATGAAGTAAATATTTAAAAAATAATATTTCTTGAGAAAAGAGTATATTTTAATATAAAACAAAATAAAAAATTATTTATAATTTTAAAAAAAAAAATGCAAAATAAATACGAAGTGTTAGGTGTAGTAGGAGAAGGAGCTTATGGGATAGTATACAAATGCCGTAACAAGCAAACTAAAGAATATGTGGCAATAAAAAAATTTAAAGAGATTGATGATGATTTAGTAAAAAAGACAATGAAACGTGAATTAAAAATGTTACAAAAATTATCTCATCCTAACATAGTATCCTTTTATGAAGCATTTAAAAGAAAAGGGAATTTATTTTTAGTATTTGAATACATAGAAAAAAATTTATTAGAAGTTCTTCAAGAATCTCCAGAAGGATTAAACCCTAAAATAATAAAGAACTTAATATATCAATTATGTAAATCAGTTTCATATTTACACACTCAGAAAATAATACATAGAGATATAAAACCAGAAAATTTATTAATAAATAAAAATTTCGATTTAAAATTATGTGATTTCGGTTTTGCTCGATATGTAAATTTCTCATCAAAATTAACTGACTATGTAGCAACGAGATGGTATCGTGCTCCTGAATTACTTTTAACACAAGGTGATTATGGTTATGAAGTTGATTTCTGGAGTATAGGATGTATTATGGGAGAACTTGTTGATGGAAACCCTATCTTTCCAGGTGAAAATGAAATCGATCAATTAAATTGTATTCAGAAAGTACTTGGGAAATTCAGTGATGAACAAATTAACCTTTTTTATAGAAATCCTTTGTTTAATGGAAAAAATTTAGATGATGTTTTAAAACCTGAAACTCTTGAAAAAAGATATATTGGGAAAATTAGTAAAGTTGCTATTAATTTTATGAAAGGTTTACTTGAAATGGATCCTAAGAAAAGATTAAATGGAAGTAATGTCTTTTTACATCCTTATTTAAATAAAATGTATTTGAAAGATATGGAAGAAGAAAGAGAAAGAGAAAAAGAAATATGTGGTAATAATGAAGAAGAAAATTTTGATGAAGATGATTGTGGGAATAATATTAATAATGGGTTTATAAGTAATAATATTAATGTTAATTATGTGAATGATAATGAGAGTGAAGGGAAAAACGTTAATAATAATAATACTGGAGTTAATGATATTAGCTATAATGTAACTAATAGAAATGAAAAAAATGAAGGTTATATTCCTTTAAATAATGATATTATTAATGGGAATAATAATAATAATAATAATGAAAATGGGAATAATATTACTCCAAGTAGTGGAAGTGTGGGATTTAATAAAAATATTACTAATAATATGATAAGAATTAAACAAATTAATAGTGGGAAACCTAAACAAAATATTAATATCATTAATAAAAATAATCAAGAAAAACAAGAAAATATCATTGAAGAAAATACAAATTTAAACAGTGTTAATATTAATATAATAAATCCAAATATTTATTTCCCTATAGAACCTAATATTCAAGAAATTAACAATAATAATAATAATTATAACAATATGAATTATAATAATAGTAATAATAATAACAATAATAATAATAATTATAATTATAATAATAATATACCTCAAAAAAATCAAAATCAAAAAGAGACAAAAAAGAAGAAAATAAAAGCAGAACAAGCAAACCCAAAAAAAACAATGATGGATAATGTTTATAAAACATTTTATGAAAAAAATAAAGAAAAAGATATATATAACATAGATATAGGATTAGAGAATTTTAATTTAGATGAAAGTAATGAAAATATGAAAAAATACATTCAAAAAAACTGTGAAATAATAAGAGAAGAAGAAAATGTAAATAAAAAAAATAAAAATATAAATTATCATAAAAATAATTTAAATAATAAATATAAAGATGAACAATCACCAAATAAAGTAAAATTTTATAATAAAAATGGTTCTCCTCCAAAAAATTTATATAATAACAAAAATATTCATGGGAAAAATTTTCATCTTCCTTATATTCCTAAAGCTACTGTTTATGCTGGATATAATATTCAAAGTAATAAAAAATATAAATAAAGAAAATTATATTTGTTTATTATTATATATATTAAAAAAATTTTATATTTTAAAAATTCTTATTTTTTTTTTTGGAATTATAAATTTATTTTTTTCTTTTTTGGTTTTTTATTATATTTTTTAAAATAAAAATCAATCTGGAAAATAATGAATGATATATCATTAAATAAAAAAGAGAAAAATGTTAAATTTTTTGATGAGAAAAAATATGAAATGATTAATTCATTTAATTTAGATTTTATTTGTGATAAAGTAAATAATATATTATCGATATATGAAGAAGATAAAAATCATAAATTAAATCATCCTCTTTTATTAAATGGAAAATATTGTTTATTTTGTCATGATAAATCTAATAAAAATATATTTTTTTTAGAATTTATTCATAAAAAAATTGATTTAGAAGAGTTTTTAATTAATAATGGAATAAAATTTAGGAAAGTATATAAAAAGGAAAAAATATATAAAAGAAGATTTATAAATTCAACAAATAAAATTAATAAAAATATATATGAAAAAAATAATAAAAAAAGTGAAAGTGATACAGAAGAAAATTTTATTAATATTAAAAAAATAGATTTTTATGAAAAAGAAGAGACAAAAAAAACAAAAGAAAAATTAAGTAAACATTTTATAAGTCATAAAAAATTAATAAGAATAAATCCAGAAATGGAATTAAAAGAAACGAATAAATTAGCAAATCATTTGAAAAAAAATGTTTTTACTCCATCTGTAAATATGAAATTAAATGAATCAAGTAAATTTTTTCCTCAAAATCCTAAACAAGAAATGTTCTCATCAAGTAAAAAATTACCTCAAATAAAAAAATTTAATTCTGTAGTTTCACCATCAAAAAAAAGAATAAGTTTAACAAGAAAAAAGATAGAAAATAAAATTATTAAAGATATAACTTCTCCATTAAATACAAATAATGAATTAATATGTAATATATGTTATGATAGTATAAATGAAAAATATCCTTTACAATGTGGTCATTATTATTGTAAATTATGTCTTCAGAAATTTATTATATCATGTTTAAAAAATATATCTTTATTTAATAAAATAAAATGTTTAAATGAATTTTGTCAACAAGAAATAAAAGATAATATAATAGAAGATTTATTAGATGAAGAAAATTATGAAAAATATAAAAAATTTCAGAGAAGAATAACTTCATTATCAAATAAAAAATTGATTCCTTGTCCTTATCCAAATTGTGATGGTTACGGAGAGAAAATAAATATAAAGAAAACATATTTAAAATGCGAAGATTGTAATAATATCTTTTGTATAAATTGTTTAAAATCTATATATCATTTAAATTCAGAAGAAGAAATAAATGTAAATGAGATAAATCATAATTGTAATGATATAGAATTAACAGAAGATAAAATAACAGAAGATTTTTTAGAAAATAATAAGAATATAAAAAAATGTCCAAATTGTAATTGTTGGGTAGAAAAAATAATAAATAATTGTAATAATATGAAATGTACTAATTTATGGTGTAATTATGAATTTTGTTGGATTTGTATGAAAAAATATGATAATGGACATTATAAAAATCCTTTTAGTCAATGTTTTGGTTTAAGTCAAACTGATATTAATTCAAATTTTGCTAATAAAGGAGCAAGAATATTAAAATGTATTGTTATTTCTGTAATTATTTTATTTATTTTTTTTCCTATGTTTGTTAATTTATTCTCTTTTTCTTTACTTTCTTTATATTTGAAATTCTATGATACTAGTAGAAAAAAAGTCATTTTGAAAAATAAAAAAATAAGATATATTTATATACCTATTGAATATACTTTTTATTTTTTAATTGGAGTTGCTTTAATTTCACTTGGTTATCTTGTTTTAATGGCTTTGATCATCGGAATTCCTATTTATATTTTAGTTAAGAAATTCAAGGATGGGAAATGCAAAATTTATTATAATTAATATATCCTTTTTTTATTTTTTATTTTGGGATTAAATCAAATTTTGGAAAAAATTGTTATTTATTATTTTATAAATATAATTCCTATTTTAAAAACATAATTAGATTTTCAAATCAAATTTCAAATAAATGAATTAATTTTATTAAATGGTGAAAATATAAAAGATAATAATATAACATTAAATGTAAGATTTTTAAAAGTATAATTGATTTTAATTTACAAAAACGATAAAACAATTATTAATTTAAAAAAATAAAAATAAATAATCTTTCTAAAAAATGAATAATTTAATATCTATAATTATAGAAAAATGGAAGCATTAGGAAAACATCATATTCATAAATATCCTTCAAAATTTACAGAAAATTTATCAAATTTAACTCAAAAGGAGAAAATAGAAAAAATATTAAATATATACCCAAAAGGAATAGAAAGTATAATAGAAGAATTACCTCCTGGAGAAAACACAGTATATATAATGTTAGTATTAAAAGGAAGTGAAGATTTTATTAAAAAATATATTTCAATTGCTAAAAGAAAAAATAGTGAAGATTATGAAATTGAAAATGAAGAATCAGGGAAACAATTAATTAATTTAGAAGATGATAAAAGTTTTATTACTAATTTAACTGTTTTTCCTTCTAAAGAATATTTAAATAAATTTAATGGTAAAAATGAGAAAATAAAAGAAATAAAAGATATTCAAATTAAAATTAAAAGAACTCAAAGATATGTTAATTATTTAATTGAAATTTTCAGTGAATTAAATAGGAGTGAAGATAAATTAATAGAAAAAATTGTTAAAGAATATTCTTTTTTAATTAGTAAAAAATTAAAAGAAGAAAATCCAGATTATTATAATGAAATATATTCATTAAGTAAAGAAGCAAATTTAACAAAAGATAATTTTTATGAATTTTCCTTTGAAGATTTTATATTATTATTTTGTAGTATAATTAAATTTTATACAGGAATAAAAATTAAATTAGAATTAAGAGATGAAAAATCAAAAAAAGTATTATTATCATTATATATAAAAAAAGAAGAAAAATTTGAATCAATTGCAGAATTTTTTGGTTATGAATTACAATTAAAACCTTATGCTTTAAAATTTGAAGAATTTTTTAGAACTTTACCTTTAATTAAAGATGAAAAAAAGAAACAAATGGTAATGAGAAAATTATCAATAACATATAATTCAATTCCAATAAATATTAATACTAATAAGAATGTAAATCCAATAAATCCTAAATTATTAAACAATTTAATTGATATTCAATTTTATGATTGTGATATTAATAATTGTTTATTTTTTCCTCCTTATATTCCATTTGAAAAAAATAAATCTATTAAATTTAGAAAATATTTAGCTAATGATAATACTCATTTATGTACAAATGATCCTGAATTTGTTTATATGAAAAATAAAATGGATTGTGAAAAAAAATGTTCTAAATTTCGTAATATTGATAAATTAAGATTAATATATAATAATTTAGATCATATAATGAATTTTTCATCATTATATAAATATAGATTATTAAATATGATTATTTATAAAAGAAATTATTTATCTTATGGAAACGAAATTCATCCTTGTTTTCTTTTTTATAATTTTATTCAAATTTATAATAAGAAAAAGTATTTAAAAGCAATAAATACAATAAGAAATTTTTTTGGTGAAAGTGTAGGATATTATTTTCTTTTTATTTGCTTTTTTTCTTATTGGACAATTTTTCCTTCAATAACAGGAATAATAATAGCAATAATAATAAAAAATCCTCCAAAGCAATTAAACGAAGAAATAGATGCTTTTAAAAATTTTAGATTAGATTATTATGATATTACTTTAATTTCTTTTTGTTTAATTAATGCTATTTGGGCAACTTCTTTTTTAAAAGCTTGGAAACAACAAGAAAATATTTTTAGATATTTTTGGGGAATGGAAAAATATGAACAAAATCAAATTACAAGTGAATTTTTTATTCCTGATGAAACTAAGCAATTTATTTTAGGTGAAAATATCAAAATTAAAAATTATAAATCTTTTTATAAGAAAGTATTATCTTTTTTTATTATATTAATATTAATTTCTATTAGGTTTTCAATTGTTATTTATTTTTTCTTTTTGAATCCTAATTTTAATTCTCAAAAAGAAACTTCATTGTCATATTTAATTCTTTTAAGTACAATGAGTGCTTTTGTTACTAAAATTTATAGTGCAATTATAGGAAAAATTTGTTATCAATTATCAATTTGGGAAAATTATGAAACAAGAGTTAAACAACAAAATTCACAAGCTTTTAAATTAATTATTGTAGAATTTTTTAATAATTATTCTACTTTATTTTATATTTCTTTTTATAAACCTTATCAAAAAAAAACTAAATGTTATAATAATAATTGTTTAAAAGAATTAGAAGTAACAATTTATCTTCTTTTATTTTGGAATTGTATTTTTACTTCAATAGGAATTATTTTTCCATTTTTAGTTAAATGCTTTAGGAATATTTATAATAAAACAGGGAAAAAAGTATTACAAAAAAATCATAATCAAAGTATAGAACATCAATTAATATGTACACCAAAGAATAATTTAATAAATGAATTTACTCAAAAAATGATTAGATTTGGTTTTGTATGTTTATTTTCAGTAGGGGCTCCATTAACTCCTTTATTTGTTTTAATAATAAATATTATTGAAAGTTTTGCTGATATATATAAATTATTTAATTTATTAAGAGTTGAAATTATTGATGGTAGTTCTGGAATTGGTATTTATAATACTATATTTAGAAATATTTATTTCATTGGAACTCTTATTAATGTCTCTTTAATATTGTTTACTAGTCCTAAATTAGCCAGACTTGATTTATATTTGCAAAAAGAAATTACAAATAATGATGATTTTATTATTAAAATTCTGATTTTTGCTATTTTGGAAAATTTAATTTTAATTTATATGAATATTTATAATTTTAATATTTTACCCATTTGGTTCTATCATTTAGGAGATTTAAAAGTTTTGTATGATAAAAAATATTATTCCAGAGAAATTACTGCTTTGCCTCATTTAGCACTTGAAGAGAAAAAAATAAATTGAAAACAATCATTATTTAATTTTCATATATATAGAGAAAACAATAAAATTAAATTTTTTTATTTATATTTTAATTAAATTATTAAAGCTATTTTTTCATTATTCTTCAATAATAGATAAAAATAAAAATTGTATATCAATAATTGTATATTTATTAATTATATTTCTGATATTAAATAGAAATTCTAAAAAAAACAAGTAAAAATAATGTGTGATTGAATAATTTGATTCTTGTAGCAGAAATACTATTAGGAATAATCTTATAATGATTATCTATTAGGAATAATTATTGAATAATCAGTTGGTCTAATTTTTTGGAATTATTATTATTTGTTGTTTTTAATTCTCCTCTTCTAAATCAATCAGGAATAGGAAAATAGTATTAAATATGAATGATAGAAATCCCATTATATAAAATAAAAAATAAAAATATTAAAAAATTTAATTATTTTCCGAATAACTTAAAATAATATAATAAAAAATGATAGAGAAGCTAAAAACAGTACAATTTAAAAAATCAGAAAAGGCAAAAAATGAAAATATAGAATATTTACAAAATTTAAAGCACATAGTGGGTCGTGGTTTATCAGAACTATATAAAATTCAGCCAAAAAACCCAATAACATTTTTATCAGAATGGTTACTTGCTCAATCATCAACAGAACCAATAAAAGATCAATTAGAAAAAAAAACAACATTAATAACAAATTTAAAGGAAAAATACACTGAAATAGAAAATAAAAAAATAAATTTAGAAAACGAGAAAAAAAAATATAAAGAAAGTAAAAAACAGGAAAAATTAGCATTAGAAGAATCAATAAAAGATTGTTTAGACTTTGAAGATCATTTAAATGACATATGTGAAGATTTTAAAAATATAATAGGAGCAACAGGAGTTTATGTATTTAAATATGATTATAAAAGGGTTTTTCCAATTGACATTTATGCTGATGAAAACGGACATATTGATCCTTCCAATCAAAAAGTTTTAAGATATGTAAATTGGTGTTCTGATCATACTTTTCTTCATAGGAAATTTTTAGAAGTTGGAAGCGGAGTTACTTATAAGTTGATTGGTATTTCTGGTGAAGGAGATGAAGAAGAAAATAAAGAAGAAAATAAAGAAGATGAAGGAGAAGAAGGAGAAAAAGATGATGAAAAAAAAGAAGAAGTCTTAAAGAATATTTTCGTTGAAGAAGTTGTGAATGAAAATAAAATTAAATTTTTCAGAGAACCTAGATTAGGATGTTATTTTGCTATTGATATTAGATATAACAGTAGTTTGAATTATAATGCTTTAAAAAGTGCAATTGAAAATTTAGAAGATTATAAAATAAAAAAAGCTGATTATGATAAAAGAATGGCTGAGAAAGAAGAAGAAGAAAAACAGAGAGAATTAGAAAAGAAAGAAAATGAAGAAAATGAAGATGAAGAAGAAAAAGAAAAAAAAGAGAATGAAGGTGGAGAAGAAGGAGAAGAAGAAGATTTAGATAAACCACCAGAATTAAAAGAATTTGAAAAAGAAGAGAAAATATATATTTTATGTATAGATACATTAGGTCAAGAGAAAGTATATAACGAAGAAGAGAGGAATTATATATTAAAGATTGCAAAATTAATAAGAGATTCAATGCAAAATTTAGAAATAAAATTATTGGAAAAAGATAGAGATTTAAGAATAGAATATTTAAATAGTGAAAAAACCATTAAAGAAGAATACGATGAAGATAGAATTGCAAATGAACAAGATAATGCTGTTAAAGATTATGCTGCTTCTGATGAATTTGCTAATAAAAATATTACTGATGAAGATGAAAGACAAGTTGATATGGATGTTGTTAAAGCTAAAGCTATTATTAATTTAATTTATAATACTGAAATGATTAATTTAATTAATATGTTTGCGAATTTTGAATTTGTTCAATATGAAAAAATATTTCAAAATTTATTCTATTTTGCTGGAATTTATGGTGCTTACATTAATGAAGATGATACTCATAAATTAAGCTGGAAGAAAGCTAGAACTATTTGGAAAAGTATTATTGAAAAGCTTAAAAACTATGATCCTATTGGTGCCAAACCTGAACAAGTTGATAAAGTATTTAAAGGAAATATTATTTTGGAAAATTTACAAGAATTTGTTAATGATAAGGAAAAAGAACAAGAATTAGCTGAATATTCTTTTGCTTTGTTAAAATTAGTTCAGTATGTTATTGAAATTTTAAAAGTCAGAAAAGAAGATATTATGAGAAGATATCATGTTAAAAAAGGATTAGAAAAAGCAAGAAATGATATCATTGAGAAAAATAAACAAATGGATGAAGAAAGAGAACAAGCTTTGAAAGAAGCTAAAGAAGAATTTGATAAGGAACATGAAGAAGAAGAACATGAAGATGAAGAAGAGGGAGAAGCAGAAGAAGGTGAAGAAGGAGAAGAAGGAGAAAAAAAAGATGAAGGAGAAGAAGGAGAAGAAGGTGAAAAGAAAGATGAAGGTGAAGAAGGAGAAGAAGGAGAAAAGAAAGATGAAGGAGAAGAAGGTGAAGAAGGAGAAAAGAAAGAAGAAGGTGAAGAAGGTGAAGAAGGAGAAAAGAAAGAAGAAGGAGAAGAAGGTGAAGAAGGTGAAAAAAAAGATGAAGGTGAAGAAGGAGAAGAAGGAGAAAAGAAAGATGAAGGTGAAGAAGGAGAGGAAGGAGAAAAGAAAGATGAAGGACAAGAAGGTGAAGAAGGAGAAGAAGGTGAGAAAAAAGAAGGTGAAGAAGGAGAAGAAGGAAAAGGGAAGAAGAAGAAGAAAAAAAAAGAAAAGAAACCTAAACCTGTTTTTGATGAAGAAGGATTTTTGAAAACATATGATGAAGAACATCCTAAGTTAGAAGTACCTGAACCAGTTGTTTTTGATATTGATGGAGATTTTGATGTGAATTATGAAGGAGGTGAAGGAGGAGAAGGAGGTAATGAAGAAAAAGAAGAAGAGGACTAAATTAAATAAGATAATTATTTTTTTAAAAATAAACATAAAAAATTTATTAAAACATTATATTTTATTTCTTAAGGAAATTAAAAATAATTCAAAAAAATAAAAAATAAAATAGCAACTCCTAAAAAAAATCATAAAAAAAATTAAGAAAAAAAATGATGCAAATAGAAGACATAGTAAGCTAGTAAGAATAAGAATATTTTAACTTAATAGTATAATAAACAACAAATCTCGTTATCCAGGTCACCATCAATATCCTTCACCTAGAACTAACGATTCCTTCAAGCCATTAGAGCCTAAGAGTCAACTATTAGTAATATGGAGAGGAACATGTGAATATCTAAAAGAGAAAGTAACAAATTACAAAGGAGTAAATTTAAAAGGTTTTGGAGCATTTACATATGAATGCAAACAAACCCTTCCTAAATTAGGAATAAATTTAGAAGATGCTAAACATAAAAATTTTGATCAACTTCTTCTTGAAAAAAAATCAAGACATATTATGAGACCATGTTTCATTATTGATACAAGATTTCTTCCTGTATTATCTCGTTTTAAAAATAAAGAAGAAGTAACTAAACCTGCTTCTCAAAGTTCAGTATATCAAAAAGGAATAAATATGACATATTGTAATCCAGGTCCAATTGCAATTGGATGTTATTTAAAACAAAATGTTGTTGAAGATGGTTTAAAAGCAATTTTTAATGCTTTATATGATTTAATTTCTATTGGAAAAAATATTTGCATTAAAACTGGTTTTTGTAATATTAATTTTATTGATAAGAATTTAACTTATTCTTATTCTCCTGAAATTTTTAATATGGTTAATGATTTAAAAAGTAGTGAAGATAAGTTTAAATGGGGAGTTACTCCTGTTAAAAACACTTGGAAAGAAGATACTTATCAAAAATGGTGCAGAAGTAATTTGGGAAGTATGCTTGAAAAACCTGATACTTCACTTATGAGAACTGTTGATAATAAAAGCCAAATGCTTAAAATTATGAGTCTTGATTTAAGCTCTACTTATACTAATGGTTTTTATAAAAAGTAATTTTTACTTTTTTTAAGGTTAAATAAGTTTATCTTTTTGAAATGAATTTTTTTTTTTGGATTGTTATTTAAAATTTTTTTATTTTTATATTTTTTATATTTTTTGATATTTAAATTAGTTTGATTGATATGAAATTGGGGAAGAAATTATTTTTATTTTGTTTATTTATTAATTATGCTCTTTCACTTTTATGTGATGATTTATATATTCTCACAAATGTTTCTAAATTAAATTGTACAAATGCAAATGTTACTGAAATGGATAGTTTAGCAGGGAAAGAATGTTGTAAAGTATCTTACACAGATTTAAAAAATAAAAGGATAAATACTTGTGGTGCTATAAAAAAAAATGAAACAATAATACGAGATCAAATAAAATATTTAGAACAAAATCAATATAAGAAAATAAGTGTAAAATGCTTATCTCCTTATATAGACTTTAATTGTCTTCTAATTATAATATTTATAATTTTAATATTTTAATTATTAGACTCATTAAATATTAAAAAAAAATAAATGACAAAATTTATTAATATTTTTAACAATTAAAAACTATTTTTTTGAATTTTTTAAAAACAAACATATTTAATATTCATTTTCTCCTATACCACAAATATTAATTGGACCTTGTTCATATTCTCTTTCAATTTCAATTTTATTACTTTTTCTATTTCCATTGTCAGTTAAAGGTCTATTATTATTATTAGTATTACTATTACTAAAATTATCATATTCTGAGTAATCATCTAAATTATTCTTATTACTAATATAATTTTGATTATTATCAGTATTAAATTTTTGTTCTTCTAAAATATGTTTCATTAAAGCTTTTTCTTTTTTTTTATCTTCAATTAACTTATATAATCTTTTTTCATAAATTCTAGGAGTTACAAAATTTAAATTAATATTAGTATATCTAGAATTCCTAATAATATTATTTTCAATTTTTACTAACCTTTCATATTTACTTAAACTATCACTACAATTATAAACACTTTTTCCATTTTTGATTTTTTTAATTCTTCCATTTAAATATTCATTAGATTTATCAATTTCAAATTGCTTATGTCCAGCAGCAGAAAATCTCAAAGAAGAAGGATGAGGGAAAAATTTCATTGAGTCAGGATGATATTGTCCAGGTTTTTTATATTTTTCTCTTATTTTATTTAATACTAAATTATTTCCATGTCGTATATTTGCTTCTTCATCTTTTTGCATCTGCTTCTTTAACATTTTGTATTTTAAAAATAAATACTCTTTAGGAGGAGGAGGATTTGTTGATGCTTTTGCTAAAGCCATTCTTTGGTAATATAACTTCGTGTCCCATATACGATCACGGTCTGCGCAATGACGGTTGAATAATGGCTCTTGATACATTTTTTTTTTATTAAAAATATTCTATAAAGGTTTTATTTATTTTTTTTGAAAAGGTTTTATTAAGATTTTTTAAAAAGTTTTATTTATTTTTTTCTCATTCTCAAATTATGAGTGATAATGATTCTAATTGTGAAAGTGTTCCTATTCAAAAGGTTAAACCAGATTTAATAGAGGAAGAAGAGGAAAAAGTTGATGAAGAACTTCAGAAAGAAATAAAAAAAGTAAAAATTGATGATTCAGTATTTACAAGACAAGATAAAAAAAATGGAAAAGAAAAAAAGGAGAAAGATGAGAAAAAAAACCAAAAAAAAAAGGGAATTGATTTCATGGATTATGCAAATCAAAACAATATTCAAATAAAATTTCAATATGAAGAAGATAAATATCCAAATATCAGAAAAGATAATGAAAAAAATTATCAAAAAAATAAACATTATAACAATAAATATAATCGAAATAATAATAATAATAATAACAATTACAATAGGAATGGAAAAAAATATAATAATAATAATAATAACAATAACGATAATAAAGGAGGATATAAAAAACAAAAAAAATTTTATAAATTTGGAGGAAATAAATTTGATGTTTTTAAAATAAAAAATAATAATAATAATTATTATTATCAAACACCAAATTTAAAAGAAGATAAAGATATTTTATCTTATTTAGAAAATAATGTATTTGGAGAAAATAATTTAAACAAAGATTTATATATTAGAAATAGATTAAATGACAATGGACAAATTTTAATTGATGATGTACTTAATTATAATGCTTTAAAAAAAAATAATATTACTTATGAAAAAATTATTGAAGTTATTAAAGATAATCAAAATTTAGAATTTAGTGAAATTGAAGGTAAAAAATATATTACAGTTAAAAATTATAAAAATATGAAATTAAATTCAATTGAGGAAATCATTTCTAATAAAAAAGCTTATAAAATGCAAAGAATACAAGAAAATATATATCAAAATCCAGTATTTCCTAATATGCCTTATTATATTTTTATGCCAAATAATTTTATTTATTAAAACAAAATCCCAAAATAAGAAAATAAATAGGAAAATTCATATAAAAAAATTATAAAAATTGAATCTTTTATTTATTTATATTTATTTAACATTAATACTATTAAAATAATAAAAAAATAAAAAATGGGAAATTTAGTAACTCGTGGTAATACATATTATGAATCATTAGAATATCAAAATGCATTAGATATGTATAATGACGCAATAATAAACAATCCAAATAATTATTTAGCATATTTAAAAAAAGCAAATTGTTTATATCATTTAAATAGATCAAATGAAGCAATAAATGTATATAATCAATGTTTAAAAATGAATCCTAAATTAATAAGTGCTGTATATAATATAGGATATGTTGAATATTCATTTAAAAATTTTTCAGAAGCTTCAATGAAATTTACTCAAGCTTTAGATTTAGCAAATAAAGCTAATAAAGAAAAATATTTTGAACCTATATATTATGGTAAAGCTTTATGCTTTTTTCAAGAAGGTGATTTTAAAAATGCTTTACAATTATTTGAAAAATCCAATGAGTTAATTCCAAATGATCCTTTAACTTTAAATAATATTGGAAGATGTTATGTAAAATTAAAAAATATAGATAAAGCAATTGAATATTTTACAAATAGTTTTTCTTATTCAAAAGATAAATTTTATATAGCTTTATATAATAAAGCAGATTGTTTATATAGTTTAGGAAGAAAATATGAAGCAATTGAATTATATAATAAAATATTAGATGAATTTAACGATAAATTTCCACATGCTTATTATGGTTTAGGTTTATATTATAATGAAAATGGAGATAAATTAAAAGCAATAGAAAATTTCACTAAATGTCTTCAATATGATAATACAAATTTAAATGCTTATATGAAAAGAGGAAATTGTTTTTTTCGATTGAAAAGATATACAGAATCAATAGAATGTTTTGAAAGTGTAATAAGTGCTTCTCCTAATTTTAAAAATGGATTAGCATATTTTAATAAAGGAAATTGTTTAAGAGAATTAAATCAAATAGAAGAAGCGATTAAATTTTATTCAAAAGCAATAGAGATATATAAATTGGATTCAGATTATTATTATAATAGAGCATTTTGTGAAAATTTAGTTCATAAGCCAAAAGAAGCATTAGAAGATTTAGAAGAAAGTATAAAAATAAAACCAAATTGGAAAGCATACTTTTTAAAAGGAAATATACAATATAAAGAATTAAAAGCTCCAAGTTCTGCTATTGATAGTTTTAATAGATGTATTGAAAATTATCCTACTTTTACTAATGCTTTTTATATGAAAGGTATTTGCTTATATGATTTAAAAAATTATAATGATGCTTTATTTAGTATTCAAAGAGCTATTGAATTAGTCAATATTGATAAAAATAAATTACAAATTCCTATTGAGAAATTATATTATTATAAAGGATTAATTTTAAAAAGTTTAGAAAAATACGATGAAGCTTTAAAAGAATTTGATGTTGCACTTTCAAAAAATATTAATTATAGTGAATGTTTATATGAAAAAGGAAGTATTATGTTTATTAAGAAAGAATATGATAATTGTATTAAAAATTTAGATCAAGCTATTGAATTAGAAAAAACTTTTCATGCTGCTTATTGTAAAAAAGGATTATGTTATAAAGAAATGGGAAAATTAGAAAATGCTTTAAGTAATTTTGATAAAGCTATTTCTTTAAATAATAAAACTGGAAGATATCATTTTTATAAAGGAGTAACTTTATATGAATTAAAAAAAAAAAATAATGCAATGTATTCTTTTGATAGATCAATTAATTTTAAATATAATATTACTGAAAGTTATTGTTATAAAGCAAAATGTCTTTTTGAATTAGAGTTAAAAGAAGAATCAAATAAGAATTTCAATTATTGTTTAAATTGCATATTTAAAAAATATAATAAAAGTTCAGACAACACTTTCAACGATGAATTCTTTGAAAAAGTATCATTAAATTCCATTTCTAAAATTCATAAAGAAATTTTAGGAGAAGTATATTTTTATGAAGGATTAATAGAAAATAATAGAAATAATTATGAAGAGTCATTAAATAAATATGATTTATCTATAAAATTTAATCCCAATTATTCATCAGCATATTATAATAAAGCAATATCCTTAATATCATTAAATAAATTAAATGAAGCAATAGAAAATTTAAATTCATCAATAAAATTAAATCCAAATCATCATTTAGTATATTTTACAAAGGGGAATTTATTATATAAAATGAATAAAAAATTAGAAGCAATGAGATGTTTTCAAACTGCATTTGAATTAGATAATACTGATATAAATGCTATTAATAATAAAGGAGTTTGTCTTTATGATATGGGAGAATATGATAAAGCTTTAGAATGTTATAATGTTGCTTTAAAATTAAATCCTCATTTTGATAAGGCTTTGAAAAATAAAGAAAAATGCTTGAAAGATATGAATAAAAATAATGAAGATTTTGATAATGAAATGATTAATGATTATCTTATTTAAAATTTTTTTTCCTTGTTTTTCAAAAGGATTAATAAATATTATTATGCTTATTTAATAAATTAATTTATAACTTATCTGATTATTTTTTATTTAATTCTTTAATTTATTATTTTTTTTTATAATTTTTTAGAAGTAGATTTGAATTAATTATCTCATTTATTTTCATTGAAATGATAAAATCTTTCAATTTAAGAATTATCTCTTAAAAAGAAAATAATCAATTATTTTTTAATTATATTTCTTGAGATTTTATTATAATTAGAATAATATAAAAAGAAAATTAACGCAATTAAAAAAACGATGATTTATATATTAAAATAATATAAAGTATATTCTAATTTAAGATTAAAAGAAAGCCAAAGAACATCAAAAAAAATTGTTTTAATTTGAACAACACAATTTTTGTCATTTAAATCTTAAAAAATAATATTATTGAATTGAAAGATAAAACGTAAAATAAAAATTAAATTTTTAATGTTCGTTTACCAAAGAAAGGAAAATCAAAATAAAATAAAATTCTAATGTTTATCTAATTAATATTATTTTTTTCGATGAATATAAAAAAAAATTTAATATTATTCCTTTATTCATTTTCAAAAAAATGTGAAATCCATTAATATAAAATAAAAGTTTTTAGATTAATTAAAGCAAAAATTCTCTTTATTTTCTGAAATTTAACTCGAATTTTTAATTAATTATTTCTCTTATTCATCTTCAAAATAAATAGTTTAAAATGTATTTTATTTGAAATGAAAAAAAAAATTTTAAAAAGTATTTTTTATAAACATAACATTCTAATATAAAAAAAAAATATTTTTTATTTTCTTTTAAAAACTTGTAATTCCAAAAATAAAAATATTAAAAGATATATACAATGAGAACAAAATATGAAATATTACTTAAATTATTATTTCCAAAATATAGTCAACCACCACAAAGTAGATTTGTGAAATTTTTTTCAATAAAGAATAAGAAAACAATAAATAAAAATCAAGGTTCATTTACAATATCTCTTGAAAAAATAAAAAAAGGAGAAGATAAAAGAACTTCAATAATAATAAAAAATCTTCCTAATTCAATTAATAAAGAATTTATAAATGAAATGTTATTAGGAGTTGGAAATATAAATTATTTGTATCTTCCTTTTGATAAATATAGTAATAAAAATTTGGGATTTGCTTTTGTGAATATGGTTAATTATCGTAGTATTATTCAATTATATAATAAGTTAAAAGAATATAAATTTGATAAATTTGAAATGAAAAGACCTATTGAAATATGTTATTCAAAAGTACAAGGTAAAAATGAATTAAGTCAAATGTTTAAAAAAAATTAATCTTTTAAATATTTTTGGAATTTGAATTATTCAAATAAAAGTTAATATTTTAAATCTTATAAATAGAAGTTAGTTTTAGGTAAATTAAAAATACTTTTGGTAAGTTAAATATTTTAATCTATTTTCCAATTTATATATTCTCGTACAAAAAAGAGTTAATTATCGGAATTATGTATTATTTTTATTTTTAGATTTAATCAAATATATTAGTTAAAAATTAAATATGTAACAACAAATTCAATAAATAAAAAAGTAAATATATTAATTCTAACTCACAATTTGATTTTATATATTGCAATAATTTAATATATATATGAAATTTTTATGATTTGTTTTCTATAAATATAATTTTTTAAAATATTTATGTTAAAAATATTTGTAACAACATCTTTTTGAATTATATTATTTATTTAAATTATATTATAAATTTTAATATATTTAAATTTATTACATATAAAAAATAACACTTAAATTTAAAACATTAATTTGTGAATTAAAATAATAAATTTTTAAAAAAAATAAAATGAATGTATATACAGATTCTCAAAAATTATTAATGGTATTAGGAATAAGTGTAGTATTTGGAATAATAGTTTTAATAATTTTTCATTTTTTCAGAAAATATAGAAAAGACAAATTAATAAGTATTGAATAAATATATAATTCTACCATAGCAAATAAATTAAGTAAAAATTATAAAGATGAAATAGATATTGATGATCTTTACTTACATTTAAATAAAACAGGAGCTGAAGAATTAGCTCAAAGAAAAAATGAAAAAAATTTAAATAATAATACAATAAATTATAATTATGAATATATAAAAAAAATAAAAAAACAAAATCAAGATTATAGTATTTTTGGTTGGTATAAACTTACTTATCAAAAAAGTGATAAAGAAGTTATCATAATTTGCAATCGTGAAGGATTTATATATTTATATTATCAAAGAATAACTGCTTATTTATTTGCTTATTTATCAATTTCTTCAATTTTTATTCTTCTTCCAATTTGTAGATTTGGAGAAAATAATAATCAAATATCTTCTTTTTTAAAACCTACTGTTGCTAATATATATAATAATAAATTTAGACTTTGGATTATTTTAATATTTAGCTTATTTTATACTATAATAGCTTATTATCATTTATATATTTTCTCAAAGAAAATTGTAGAAATAAAATCAAAGGAAGAAAATAATAATAGTTTAGATAATATTATAGGACAATATACACTTCATATAAGAGGAATCAATCAAAATTTATCTTATTTAGATGCTAAGAAAATAATAGAAACTTTCTTTGAATTACATTTTAGTAGTTTTATTGTTGGTATTCAATTAATTCCAAATTATGATATGTTAACTAAATTAATAGAACAAAAATTTTTATATCAAGGAAGATATGATGCTTATTTTAATCAAAATATAAAGAATTATCCGGTAAGGAAAAAAATAACAAATGATTATTTTTTTAAATTAAAAAAATCAGAAATAGATGCTGAAATATATTATAAGCATTTAAGTGACATAACAAATAATATGTTAGATTTTTATAGATCATTAAGTTCAAAAAGAAATACAGGAAATGCATTTATTGTATTTAAATCTCCAAAAATGGTGGATGAAATATTACAGAATAAAAATTTAATTTTTAGTAAAATGAATTCATTTGAAGGAACATTATTATCAATGAATAATTGGTTAATAAAATCAGCACCTTCTCCTTCAGATATAATATGGGATAATATAAAATATTCAAAAAAATGGAGAAAAATAAGAATGTTATTTTTTAACTTATCATTATTTATAATATGTTTAATAATAATAACACCAAATTATATTAATGATGAATTATCACCATTAATCAATGATATAAGTAAACAAATAGATGATCAAGATTTAAGAACAATAATAACTGAATATTCATATACTTTAATAGTTGTTATTATGAATTCTGGTGTTATTCCTGTTATTGCAGGTTATATTGCAATGTATGAATTACATTATAAAAGATCTTATAGAGAAAAAAGTATTTTTGTTAAAAATGTTGTTTTTATGGTTGTTAATTGCTTTTTTATTCCTACTTTCGGTGTTTTAAATTGGGAAAGATTTAAAAATGTTTTTCTTTGGATTATTCAAAATTATCTCTATTTAGATATTACTGAAGGATTTATTAAAAATTCTTATTTTTTCATGAGATATATTATTCAAGTTACTTTTATTTCTAATGGAATTCAATTATTAGCTTTACCTCAATTTTTTGTTAAAAAATTTAGAGTTTTAATAGCAAGTTCTGATTATGAAAAATTTTATGCAAGTTTAGTTAAAAAATATTTTGATTATGGATATAATTATTCTTTTAGTATTACTGTTTTTATGCTTACTTTATGCTTTAGTACTACTATTCCTTTAATCACTCCTTTTGGTTCTTTATTTTTTTTTTTTAAATATTTTATTGATAAATATAATTTACTTTTTCTTTATCCTGCTGAATTCGAATCTCATGGTAATGTCACTGATATGGTTAAAAACTTTGAGTTGATTGGAATTTTTTTTTTCCAATTTATTATTTCTAATTTATTCTTAAAAATATTCAAAGATAGAAAAATTGCTTATTTTGCTTCTATATTATATTTAATTCTTAGTATTTTTATTTATTATGGAATGAAAAATATATTTAGATTAAATAAGAAAAAAAAATTTAAAATACAACAAAATATTTTTGAGAAGATATTAAATAAAACGAAATTATATGATATAATATTTAATGATAGAAGTTTATCAGAATTAGATTTTAAAAATATGGATTTAAAAGCAAATTTTTTATCTGAAAAAGAGAATAAAATAAATGAAGAAAAATTATATAAATTCATGAGAGAAGCATATGTTCATCCAGCAGAAAAAAATCAAGTTGTTAATCCAATGCAAATTTGGAATGATGCTTATACTTATTTGAAAACAGAAAGTAATCAAGATTATAAAAAAGAAAGAATTTATAGAAGATATGAAGATATTATTGAAATTCATAATGATTAAAATAAATTATCCTTTTTTATTTAATTCTTTATAGATTTACTTATTATATTTCTAATATTATTTTATATCAATGTTTAAATTAAATTCAGACAAATATTTAAGAAAATTAATTTAGAATTATATTTTTATTTTATTCATATTATATATAATAATATATGTTATTATTGAAAAAAGTGGAATATTTATTTTGGAATCTTTTATTAAATTAAAAAAGAAAATATTAAAATTTTAAGAGGAAACATAAAGAAATTTAATTTATATTTACTTTTTTTTTAAATTTAATTAATATCCATTTTTAAAATTAAAAATAATAATTTAAATTTATAATTTAAATATGAAAAGGAGCTCTTCAAGTTATTCAAATAATGTGTTAAAACCAAATAGAATAGAACCAGGAAGTTATTTAAAATATTCAAATTCATTTTTAAATAAATCAAAAAATGGAATTCCAATAAGAAACATAAGAGATTGTAAAAATTATCGATCAAGAGATAGAGATAGAAATAAAATTAATGATATGTTAAATAAACTTAAAAGTGAAATTGTAGAAATTTCAAAAAATATAAAAGAAACTGATAATAAAGTTGAATATTATATTAAAAAACATTATAGTTCAGATAAAAAAAATAATAAAAGACAAGAACAAGAATTTCATGGTTTGAATGCAAATTATAGTTCAAAAAATATGATTAATAATAATTTTAGAAAAGGATACAACGAAGAGGAAAAGAAAATAAATAAAAATCAATTATTTAATTGCCAACCTTATATTTATAGAAAATATAAACTTCTTCCTCAAAAATTAACCTATGAATATGATTCAAATTATGATTATTTAAATAAAAACTTTGAAATTGAAGATTATAATCAAACAAAATTTGATTATTTTTCTAAAATAATGAATAATAAAAATGATTTAGAAAGAAAGAATTATTTTAATAGAACAAATTATGATAGTTCTTTTAAAAATATTACTCCAGAAAAATTAAATATAAATAATATTTCAAATCCTCAAATAAGAAATTATGATAATAATAATGCTTTTACTTATGATAGAAGTGATTATTATAATGCTAGAAGTCCTTATTTAAGAAAGATAAATAATAATATAACACCAGATAGAATTACAAATCAATATTCAAATAATTATTACTTACTAAATAATTATACTAATAATATTCCTAAAAAAAATTATAATGATAATTCAAAAAGCCCTATTTTAAGAAATTTATCATCAGAAAGAAATAATATTCGTTTATATAATAATGATTATAATATAGAAAATAATACTAATCCAGAAAGATTTTCTTCTCGAAATAATTATAATGTTAAATCAACAAATGATGATAAGAATACTCATATTAAATCTACTTCCAGTGATATTGATTTTAAAAGAAATAATATTCCTTTAGATGAAAATGAATTGAAATATGATAGAAAAAGTTTAAATGAAATTAATCAAAAAAATTTTCAAATTTATAAATTAACTAATGAAAATAGGAATTTAAAAAATGAAAATGAAAATTTAAAAATGCAAATTAAAAACACTATTGAAGAATTAAATAAGAAAGAAAATATGAATAAGGAAAATTTAGAAATTATTAACATTAAAGAAGAGAATTTAAAAATGAGAAAAAAAATAGATGAAATGGAAAAAGAAAAAAAAGAAATAAATGATAAAATAGAAAAAATAAAAAATGATAATAATAATTTATATGAAGAAAATCAAAGGTTAAAATTAAGTAATGAAGATATGAATAAAACAAATGATTTAAATAAAAATATAAATCAATTAAAGCAAAATATAATTCAAAAAGAAAAAGAAATAATAGAAACAAAAAAATCATTAAATGAATTAAAGAATAAATATGATAAAATAAAAGAAGATAATGAAAATTTACAAAAACAAAGAAATTCTTTAATTGAAGAAGGTTTAAATTTAAAAGCAATGATTGCAAAAGAAAATAAAGATTCAAATAATTTAAAATTAATATTAAACGAAAAAAAAGAATTAGAAAATAAATACAATGAAATAAAAAATGAATTTGAAAATAAAAAAAATGATTTTAAAGAATTAGAAAATAAATATATTGAATTAAATAATAAATATGAAAATGATATTAAAGAAAATAAAAATGATTTAAATAATGCAAAAAATGAAATTGAAGATGAAAAGAATAAATTTATTGAGTTAGAAAATAATAAAAAAAAGTTAGAAAATGAAAATAATAAATTAAGAAATGAAATAGAAAAAATGAAAAATGAATCAAATTATAAAAATGAAAATGAATTAAATTCTTTAAAAGAAAAAATAAATTCTCAAAATGATATTTTAACAAAGTTAAAATTAGAAAAAGAAAATTTAATTAAAAATTATGAAGATAAATTAAATGAAGAAAAAGAAAAATTAAATAAAAGTGAAAAAGAAAAAGAAAATTTGAAAAAAAATCATCAAAATCAATTAAATGAAAAATTAGGTAATTTACAAAAAAATGAAGAAGAAATAATAAATAAATATAAAAATGAATTAAATAAAAAAAAAGATGAATTAGAAAAAATAAAAAAAGAAAAAGAAGATGAAAAAGAAAAACAAGAAAAATTATTATTAAATAAACAATTAGAATTAAATAATATTATAAAAGAAAAAAATGATATGAATGAAAAATTAAAAGAAAAAAATTTAGAATTTGATAATTTAAATAAAGATAAAAATTTATTGGATGAAAAAATAAAAAATTTAAAAACTGAAAAGGAGAAATTAAATAAATTAAATGAAGAAAAAATAAAAGAATATGAAAATATAATTTTAAATAAAGATGATATAATAAACAATTTAACAAATTCAAAAGATGATTCAGTTAAGGAATTACATAATGAGATTAATAAACAAAAAGAAATTAATGTTAAATTAAATAACGAAATTGAGAAATTAAAAAATAATTTACAAGAAAAAATTTTAGAAAATGAACAATTAAATAATAATAATGAAGAAAATAAAAAAGAAAAAAGTAAAATTGAAAATAAAATTAAACAAATTGAAGATAATTATAATTTAAAAGACAATGAAATTAAAAATTTAAAAAATGAAATTGATGAAAAAATAAAAAATATTTTTATTTTAAATAATGAATTAAATAGTTTAAAATTAGAAATTGAAGAAAAAAACAATAATAATGAAAATTTAAATAATAAATTAATTGATTTAAATAATAAATTAGAGAAAGAAAAAGAGGAAAATTTAAATAATCAAAATAAAATTTTAGAAAATAATAATGAATTATTAAAAGAAAATGAAAAAATTAAAAAAGAATTATTAAATGAAAAAGAAAATATAAAATCTTTAGAAGAAAAAATAAAAGAAAAAAATTTAGAAAATAATGAATTAACAAATAAATATAATAATATAAATAATGAATTTGAAAAAGAAAAAGAAAAATTTAAAAAAGAAAATGAAGAATTTAATAAAGAAAAAGAAGATTATAATAAATTAAAAGAAAAATATAATGAATTAAATAATCAATTATTAATTGAAAAAAGTAATTCTTTAAAAAATATAGAACAAACTTCAGAAAAAAATAAATATATTGAAGAATTAATTAATAAATTTAATGAAGAAAAAGAAAATATTGAAAAAGAAAAAAATAATTTAATGAAAGAAAAAGAAGAATTAATTTCTAATTTAAATTTAATGAATAATGAATTAATTAAATTAAGAGAAGACTTTGAAAAAGAAAAAGAAAATAATAAAAATTTAGAAAATATAAATAATCAATTAAAAGAAGATTTTAATAAAGAAAAATTAAATAATAAAGAAACATTAGATAATCAATTAAAAGAAGAAAAAGAAAAAGTAATTATTTATAATGAATTAAAAGATGAATTAAATGAAAAAAATGAAAAATTAAATAACTTAGAATTATTAAATAATCAATTAAAAGGAGATTATAATAAAGAAAAAGAGAAAGTAAATAATTTACAAAATTTAAATAATCAATTAAATGAAGAAAAAAATAAAGAAATAGAGAAATTTAATAATTTAGAAATTATAAATAATCAATTAAAAGAAGATTTTAATACAGAAAAAGAAAAAACAAATAATTTAGAAATTATTAATAATCAATTAAAAGAAGATTTTAATAAAGAAAAGGAAAAAACTAATAATTTAGAAATTATAAATAATCAATTAAAAGAAGATTTTAAAAAAGAAAAGGAAAAAACTAATAATTTAGAGCTTTTAAATAATAAATTAAAAGAAGATTTTAATAAAGAAAAGGAAAAAGCAAATAATTTAGATCTTTTAAATAATAAATTAAAAGAAGGAAAAGAAAAAGAAAAAGAGAGTTTAAATACAATAGAAATATTAAATAAAGAATTAAATGATGAAAAAGAAAAGAATAAAAATTATGAAAAAAAATAAAAAATAAAAATAATGAAGAATCAATGAAGAAAATAATTTAGAAATAAAAGAAAAAGAAAA
>JAEEGK010000872.1_pt1 | contig 75918 bp, 62 predicted proteins | sample 8958771 | NCBI WGS metagenome assembly JAEEGK01 (sample SAMN16246547, study PRJNA631951) | gut metagenome | biome: gut microbiome; feature: rumen; material: SC-attached | host: Bos | place: Iran: Karaj | collected 2018-10
CGACAGCGGTCCTTTCGAGGTTGATGCCTTCTCTTTCGCAGGCAAGCGAGAATCCGAGGTTACTCATTACCGTGGCAACGATCGTATCCTTCTTGAGGATTCCGTTATCCTTCATATTACGTCCGATGATGGCCATTATCTGGTCACCGTCGACAATGTTTCCGTTCTCATCGACCGCAAGAAGCCTGTCGGCATCTCCGTCGAATGCAAGTCCGACATCAGCCTTTTCGAATACAACTCTTGCGCAGAGCTCTTCCATATGGGTCGATCCGCAGTTGGCGTTGATGTTGGTCCCGTCGGGATGATTGTGGATCGCAATGACGTGAGCTCCGGCTTTTTCAAGAGCTTCGACCGAGGTGTAATGCGATGCGCCCTCAGCGCAGTCGGTAACGATCTTAAGTCCGGAAAGATCTACGGGAACACTTCTTACGGAATGGTTGATATATTCTTCCTTGGCATCCGTGCGGAGCTTGATCTTGCCGACTCCGGGACCGATGGGGAATTTGATATCCTCCATATTTCTCCTGATCTGGTCTTCTATCTCATCCTCGAGCGCATCGGGAAGCTTGAATCCGTCGCAGTCAAAGAATTTAATGCCGTTGAATTCTACGGGGTTGTGTGATGCGGAGATAACGACTCCGGCATCCATCATATGCTTTCTTGTAAGATAAGCGACCGCAGGAGTGGGAACAACGCCTACATAAACGCAGTTTGCCCCGACGCTGCAGGCACCTGCCATAAGAGCATTTGCAAGCATGTCGCCCGAGATCCTGGTGTCACATCCGACCATTATGGTTGGCTTATGGTTCTGCTTTCTGGTAAGCACATATGCGCCTGCCATTCCGAGTTTCATTGCAAGTTCCGGAGTAAGTTCTTCGTTGGCGATTCCTCTTACACCGTCGGTTCCGAACATTCTTGACATTTATAAATCTCCCAAACAGTTTAAGTTTCTTCTTTAGGACTGAGCTGTACACGGATGTAAACGGGATCCGCTTCAACATGTTCGCTCAGATTGAATTTAACGGGTATGTTGACAAATGATATGCCGCTGTAATCATCGCCGTAAACGGAGGCCAGATAAGAATCCACTTCTATCAGTCCTCTGAGTGATTCGGCACTTACGGCATTCAGCTCTGTCTCAAGACCCGTAAGCCTTACGATTATCTCTTCTTCTCCCGCGATCTCAGCCTCGTATCCCTCGGGGATATCGGTGAGGATGAAATGATCGGCGGCTACGGTAAGAGTCTTTTCCGCCTTCTTTTCAATGCTTGCGGTCACGGCGACCTCATCATCGAAATCGGGATCTTCGAAGGTCACTCCGGCGGGAAGGAAATCGGTAAGGTGGAACGTTGCGGTCGTGTCGTTCTTCGCAGAGGATATATCCACGGGATTTGTGATATCGATCCTGGAGATTGTGTTGAGCACACTGGTATCACCCGCAATGGTAACGACTCCGGGATTTACGGTTATGTCACCGGTAAATATATATCCGGCAGCAGGCTCGCCCGTTGCCGATGCATAGACGGGAACGGTCTTGGTGGAAAGAACGGTTACGGTCGTTGTGACGTAATCGGTCTGCTTTACGATCATGTCGCTTTCGACGCGGTTGCCCTTGGTGTCATAAAGGATGATCTCCATGTCAGCGGAAATGGTCTTGACCGCATCGTCGAGATCTATGGTGACCTGCGCATACGAAACACGATTGACATCCGACTCGGGACCGGTGACCTCGATCCTGTTTCTCTCGAGATTGACCTTGCCCTGTACGCAGCCTTCGCCTACGGAGCCGACAGTCTGCCAGGTGATGTTCACATATTTGGTGATTCTGTTTTCAACCGCAACGGATACCGTGTCGTGATCGGCAGTGATGCTCTCCGCACTTTCGAGGGAATAGACAATGGGAACCGTTCCGTCCTCATTTATCTGGGAAAGATCGGCGATCGCGGTTATGTCGGAAGCGGTGATCGAATTGATGACCGATTCGGGAGCCCTTACGGTTACCTTCGCGATGTCCGAATTGTTCAGCACCTGATAAACCTTTCCCTCAGCTTCAAGGACATTCGCTCCGACAAGTGTTACCTTGACGTTATTGTAGGTGAGCGTCCTTACGGGGTTATTGATCTGCGCAACGAGCACCCAGAGAACGAATGCAAGAACGAGTGCAAGTACTTTGAGCCATATATTGTTGGTAAGAGTCTTTCCGAGACGCTTTAGGAATATCATGCTTTTCTGCGCCTCCTCTTCTTACCCTGATTATTCTCTTCTCCCTCCTCGGGCGTTGTGAGGGTTGAAGTAAGATACTGCCTGAGCGATTCTTCGGTAAGATTTCTCTCAAGCTGTCCGTCATGAGCCACAGCGATCTTGCCGGTCTCTTCGGAAACGATTATCGCAACACAGTCCGCTTCCTCGGATACTCCGATTCCTGCCCTGTGTCTGGTTCCGAGTTCCTTGCTTACAAACTGGGATTTGGTAAGGTCAAGGTAGCAGGTAGCAGCCGAGACCCTGTTTCCGCGTATGGTAACGGCTCCGTCGTGAAGCGGAGTGTTCTTTTCAAATATGTTGATGAGAAGCTGTGATGTGATCTCCGCATCGATCCTGATGCCGGTCTCGTCGATACGTGCAAGGGATTCCTTGTTCTCGATGACTATCAGCGCGCCGGTACGTACCCAGGACATCTGGGAGCACGCCTTTACTATCTCCCTGATGCTGTCCTCGGTTATCTCGCGGCTGTTGATCTGCTGTCCGAAAAATGAGAAAGATCCGAAGAAGTTGCTCTTTCCGAGAACCTCGAGAGCTTTTCTGAGCTCGGGCTGGAGCACAACGATGAATGCGATGACCGCAAACTGGAGGACATTTCCCGAGATCCACAGAATGGTATCCATGTGGAATACATTCGCGATGATCAGGAAAACAAGGATAACGGCAAGTCCCTTCAGAAGGGACCATGCCCTGGTGTTGTGGACCCACTTGAAAATGTAATACAAGAGAACGGCGATAATGATTATCTCCGCATAATCCTGCCACTCAATGGTACCCATATAGGTACCGAAGCTGTTCAGATATTTGATTGTTTCGTCAAAAAACTGCATATCCTTCAGCTCTCAAAAAATATCACTCGTCGAGTTCGGTCGTGTCTCCGAAATACGATGAATCAAGTTCCGTGGTATCCATCTCCGCGGTGTCCATCGGTGCGGGAGCCTGTCTGGACGGACGGATCGGACGTCTTTCGCGGGATCTGTTAATGTTCTTGACCTTGACCTCGGGTGCCGAGACATTCATCTTGGGAACGGCCTTGACGTAGTAGTAATACTCATCGTCTTCAAACTGTACCCGTTCCGTCCGCGTGTAGTCGACGCAGAACTTGAAGAACTCTATCACCTTGCCGACACCCACCGAAAGGATGCATCCGAAGATGATACCGAGGATCGAAAAACCGGCATTGGTCACAAGGCCGCCGATAAGCGTGATGACCATGCAGAGTACCGCACCGGAGATCATCGCGATCATCCAACAGTGCTCGATGGGAAGACGTCTGATGATGTAAACAGCGATGGTTACGATCGCAAACGAAACGCAGAGAACCAGCATCTGCTTATTTCCGAGAAGCGAATCGATTATGAGCCTGATCTGACCCATTATGTCCGAAAGATCGCCGGATACGTTCGCAGCGTTCTGGGTAACCACATGAAGGGTAAAGTAGATGATGACTCCGCATACAACGGAAAGCGCGGATGCGGGTCCCCCGATGAGTCCCATCACAACGGGGATCACATAGGGAACGTGGAACACAAAGAGCATGGGTGTGATGACCACGCAGAGTGATTCACCGGGAGTGAATCTGAGGTACAGCAGATAGATGAGAAGGAAGACGATTCCTACTACTATCGCAACCTCGGGTGAAAGCGCAAATACGTGTCCCATCGAAAAGAGTCCGCCGAAAAGAAGTATCGCTCCCGTGGGAAGGAATGAACAAGCGAGCGAAACTATGATGACTATTCCGGGATTTCCCAGTTTGCTCATATATCCGAGCTTACCGTTTATCATGATCAGCATGATAAGGGCGAGCAGGAATTTCAGAACGGGAATGATGAATACATCGTATTTCGAAAATAAAACCTTAATGTTGTCTCTGATCTCTAAAAGCCTTGTCATAACAATTCCTTACTGTCTGTCGTACATCTTCTTGAGCACCCTGAGATTCCTGTAGTATCTCTTAAGCTTTCTGCGCGATGAGTTATATGTGATCGTGCATACGACATAGGTGATCATTACATAGATGCCTACAAACCAGGCGTATTTCATGAGTATGCTCCTGACAAAGGCCAGGATATCCATGTCATAGATGCTGCTCATGAACACGTCAAAATTATAATAAACATAAAGAGCGAGGATCAGTGCAAAGGAAACAGAAGCACAGATAACCGCCTTGAGGATCCCCACGGCGATATAGTCGCCCTTAAAGAACCTGACGACACTCATATGCTTTTTTCCGTCACCTTCCTCGTATGAGGCCATTCTGGTCATCAGAATGACTCTGTCTTTATCAAGCATAGATTTCGCGGGAAAAGCCCGCACTCCTTTACAAACACAAGTCACCTGCAATTGTGAAACCTCGCAGGTGACTTCACATTACATTTCCGAAACAGCGGTGAACGGAGGAACCGTCCCCTTGTTCACCTTACTGATCGAGATATCTCATCTTGGGAGAATCCTTATCAGGTTTCTTAAACTCGGTCTTGGGTTTATTGGCATTAAGAATGCTGTTGAACGAATTGGTCATGTTCGTCCTGCATTTGTCGCAGAACTTGCCGGATCTGATGGGCGCTCCGCAGCCTTCGCAGTTGAGCATAAGCGCGGAATCCTCGGTAACCTCGAGACGGTCGTCCCTGAGCCACTGGCGAATCTGGGCGGGATCGACGCTGCACGCTTCGGAAACCTCCGCAATGCCGACACCCTTATGTTCCCTGATGTATTCCTTAACCTCCTGGAACTTGGCTTCCACCGCTTCCCTGCAATTCGGGCAGATAACAGGACCGGTAATATAGTTGAACATCTTACCGCAGTTCTTGCAATTCCTGATATTCATCCGATAAACCTCCCCTCCTATACCCCACTTCCGGACGCCATGCTGAGACCGTATACGCTCTCGGCACCCGCCTTAAGTAAAGCCCGCGAACATTCGTCCATAGTCGAGCCGGTAGTATAGATATCGTCTACTAATAGAACACGCTTAAATTTTACTACATTTTGGCCTCCGGTAAAAGCATTTTTGAGATTTTTCTGCCTTTCCGAGGGGCTTAAAAGTTTCATCGGAGAGGTGTCCCTGACACGCAAAAGCGCACCCTCTTCAAACGGTATTCCGGAAAGCTCCGACAGTTCCCTTGCAAGCTCCGCCGCCTGGTTATATCCCCTCTTAAGGAGTTTCTTTTTTGAGACCGGAACCGCGGCTATGATATCGGGACGCACCCCATGTATATAATCTGCTAATTGACGGTATGTCAATTCACTGAAAATCTTGGAATATTCACTCCTTCCGAGGTATTTATACCTGTACATCGCTTTGCTTAAAGGCCCGTATTCAAACGCTCCCCTGCTGCGCGCAAAGGCGTGGCTTATCCTCCCGCAATCAGTGCAAAAGCGCATGCCGGCACTTACCTTCTTTCCGCATTTTTCGCAAAAAGGTGTTCTTATCGGTTTTAAGGTTTTGAGACACGAAAGGCATATCCTTTCGGAGCTTGGCCGGACCGGCCTGTCACAGACGGGACATCTGGACGGATAGAGAAGCGCAGCGCCTTTAGCGAGCGCACGCTTCAAGAAGCCTTTCGGCAAAAGAAGAAAATCTTTCATTACTGCCTCTGTTATCGATCATACGACAGACGGTTTCGGAGCTTCCTAGGATGACGACGCAGGACTTTGCCCTGGTGATCCCCGTATAAAGCAGGTTTCTGTAAACGAGCGGCGCTGAAGGGTCGAGTATGGGAATGATCACCGCCGGATACTCGCTTCCCTGTGATTTATGGATGGTCATCGCATAGGAAAGATCGAGTTCGTCAAGTTCGGAGAAAGGATACCTTACCACCCTTCCGTCATCGAAAAGGACCGTCATGGTCCTCGAAGCTTCATCGATCCTCCTGATCCTTCCGAGGTCGCCGTTAAAGACTCCGCTTCCGGACATGGCCAGAGAGCTTAAGGCTTCATCTGTCGTCCATTCGAGCTTGTAATCGTTCTTGGTCTGCATGACCTTGTCGCCCTCGCGGAAAAGAGTATCCCCGTAAAGGTACTCATTTTTTTCATGCGAAGCGGGATTGAGGACCTGCTGAAGGAATCTGTTAAGCTCATAAACTCCGAGTGCACCCTTTTTCATCGGCGTAAGGACCTGCACGTCAAAGGGACCGCATCCGACATATGCGGGGAGCTTATCGGAGATCATCCATCCGATAGTCTGCTTTATCACATTCGAGTCGTCCCTCTCAAGGAAAATGAAATCCCTGATATTGGACGACAATTCTATATGCTCGCCCCTGTCGATCTTGTGGGCGTTTATGACAATGCTGCTCGTCTCGTCCTGGCGGAAGATCTTCTCGAGCTTCACCACCTTAAAGGAAGGACATGAACAGATATCGCTCAGTACCGTTCCGGGGCCAACGCTGGGAAGCTGGGAGGCATCTCCGACAAGGATAAGTCTCGAAGCAAGCGGGACAGCGGAAAGAAGCGCCTTGAAGAGCATTATATCCACCATTGACATTTCGTCAATTATTATGACATCCGCTTCTATCGGCTCTTCCGCGTTCTTCTGGAAGATGACGCTGCTGCCGGTCTCGTCCTGTATGGAGGCAACTCCGAGAAGCCTGTGGATCGTCGCCGCCTCATACCCGGTCGTCTCGGTCATCCTCTTTGCGGCTCTTCCGGTCGGTGCCGCAAGAACTATATCGAGACCCTGATCAAGAAAATACCTGATTATCATATTTATGGTCGTGGTCTTTCCGGTTCCGGGTCCTCCCGTCAGGATAAAGAGACCGTTCCTGATGCATTCGCGGACCGCACTTATCTGTAAAGGGTCAGCCTGCATGCCGTTCGCCTCCGCGATCCTTTCGATGTCACGGTCGATCTTCTCATCCATGCCCGGAAGATCCTTCATCATCGGGATGTTCTTTTCCGCAAGCATCCTCGCACAGGAAAGCTCGGCAAAATAAAACGCGGGCAGATAGATCCTGTCCTTATCCCTCTTAAGCTTTCCGGCATGGACCATATCCTTGAGTGACGCAGGCACATCCGCATGCTCTTCACCGAGAAGCTCCGTTGTCATCCTCACGAGCATGTCTTCGGGAAGGTAGCAGTGACCCTCTGCGGAAGCATCGGAAAGGACATACATGAGCGCAGCTTTACAGCGGTCCTCGCTTGCCGGATCCATTCCTTCTTTAAATGCGATCTCGTCCGCCGTCTTAAAGCCTATGCCGCGGATATCCTCCGCGAGCTTATAAGGGTTGGTGCGAAGGACCGTTACATACTCCGGTCCGTAATTGTCATATATCCTTACCGCCATGGTCTGGGAGATGCCGAGTCCCTGCATGGTCACCATCGCATCACGGAGGTCTTTCTTTTCCTCCATGGCGACTGCGATCTCCATGGCTTTCCTTTTACTGATACCCTTGATCTCGGCAAGCCTTTCCGGCTCCTCTTCTATGATCCTGAAGGTATCGTCACCGAACTTGCTGACGATGCGTGATGCGAGCTTTTCGCCCACTCCGGTAACCGCACCGGATGCAAGATACCTTTCCATCGCCTGTGAATCAGCGGGCGGGATTATCTTGTAGGATGATACTTTAAGCTGCACTCCGAAACGCGGGTGATCCGTATACTCACCCGTGACCTCGACCGTGTCGCCCTTCGATACATCGGGCATGCGTCCGACAACCGTCTCATCGAAACCATCGGAAATGAGAGCCAGCGCCTTAAACCCGGTTTCGCGGCTCTCAAAGATGACATGGTCCACATATCCTTTTATTGTTGCTTTTTCAGAAAAATCCAAGATCCTTAATTCTTACGAGCGTTCATAGATACAACCTGATCTGCGGGAATGGAATTTTCATCGAGACCGTAATTGCGGCGGAGCTGCTCGTAAAGCTGCTGCGCAATCCCGAGTCCCTGCGTTTCGGTCGACTGAGCGGAAAGTTCCTGAAGAGCCTGACCTTTGAAATAATCCACAAGATTTTCTGTAGAAGAATCCTTACTTTCATCACCGTTTCTGATAACGGTCTTGTCCATGTTCTTGAAGACCTGCTCGAGCAGGTAGCTTTCGAACTGTTTGCATACGCTCATCAGCTCATCGTCGGTCCTGGCATTTTCAGCCTTGTTCGACAGTGAGTTTGCAAGCTCCGTTGCCCTTGCCTGTCCGGTAACGGAAGTGTAGTAATCTGTGAGATTAGAGATGCCCGACATATCCATTTAATTATCTCCTGAGATTGTTGGCTTCCTCGAGCATGGTATCGGAAGTGGTTATTACCTTGGAGTTGAGTTCATATGCTCTCTGGGTGGTGATCATGTTGACCATCTCATCCGCAACCTGAACGTTGGAGCCTTCAAGGTATCCCTGGTTAACGGTACTCTTTTTGAGATTCGTATTTGTAGCTTCGTTGATGGGTCTTCCGCTGGCTGCGGTCTCTTTGAAAAGGGTCTCGCCTTCGCGGTTAAGACCTACGGGGTTATTGAACTGCCACAGTCCGATCGTCTTTCCGATGGGCTGGGGGTTATTCTTTTCATCGGGATAGCAGATCTGTCCGTCGCTTGTAACGGTGATCCTGCTGGTCACATACTTCGAATCGAGGATGATGGGATTTCCGCTTGTATCGAGAACGGGATATCCGTCGCTTGTGGCGAGCATGTTGCCGCCGTTTGATGCGAGGGTCCATCCGAAGTTACCGTTTCTGGTATAGTAGGTTGTTCCGTCCGCACCCTTTACTCCGAAGAAGCCCGATCCGCCGATAGCGAATGCTGTGGGTGATTCGGATGCGAAGAACGCACCCTGCGTGAAGCTTGTATTAAGCGAAGATACTCTGGTTCCGAGACCTACCTGCGCACTGCCGGGCTTGGTATCGCCGTTTGCGGATGTGGTCTTGGTCTGGAGCGTCTGATAGAGCAGGTTCTTGAATTCAACAGACTGGGATTTGAATCCGGTCGTGTTGACATTGGCAAGGTTATTAGCGATAGTATCGAGACTGGTCTGCTGAGCGAGCATTCCGGTTGCGCCGGTCCATAAACTTCTTACCATATCTTCCTCCTTAAGAAACTACCTGTCAGACTCTGCCAACCTGATTGACTGCTTTTTCAAGAGTCGAATCGATAGTCTGGATCACTTTCTGGTTACTCTCATACTGTCTTGAAATGGTGATAAGATTTACCATCTCGGTTACGGTCTGCACATTCGATGCCTCGAGGTATCCGCTGTAGAGCTGGCCCGATGCCTTCTTGAACTGTGCGCCTTCGATCGGCTCCCAATAGGTCTCGCCGTATTTTTTCAGATAATCGTAATTCTCGAAATCCTGGAGCTGGATAGTTGCGAGGACTCTGCCGTCCTGCATTACCCTTCCCGCCCTGTCGATCGTTGTTTCCTTTAACGGATCGATGGTGATATGTCTTCCGTTCGTATCGAGGAGATAATCTCCCTCGTGCGTAACGATGGTTCCGGTCTCGTCGAGCTGGAATTCACCCGCTCTCGAATACTTGGTACTGGTCTGTCCGGCCTTGTTGGTAAATTCTATTGCGAAGAATCCGTCTCCGCCTATCGCGATGTCGTAGGTATTGCCTGTGATCCTGAACGAACCCTGGGACCAGTCGGTGTAATTCTCACCTATCTTGACACCCCTGCTGTTGTAGCCTTCCCTGGTTGCGAGATTATAGCCCACTGTCGAATCCTTGATCTTAAGATCGAGCACTTCGTCAAAGGTCTGGCTCGTTGAGCCTTCCTTTTTGAAGCCGACGGTCGTGACGTTGGCCATATTGTTACTGAGAACGTCCATACGGTTCTGCTCGTTGATCATTCCCGTATAAGCTGTATATAATCCCTTGACCATAAATCCTCTCCTGAGCTGTCTGCTGTACTTCCGGTCTCAGAGCAAACCCGGACCAAAAGCTTTACTCGATGGAGCTTCTGAAGGTTGAGATGAACTCGACATACTTTCCGGTACCGATCGCAACAGCGGTCATGGGATCCTCCGCAGTCATACAGGTGATTCCGGTACGGTCGGTGATGAGATCCTCGAGGCCTCTTAAGAGCGAACCGCCTCCGGTAAGAACGATACCGCGGTCTGCGATATCTGCGGAAAGCTCGGGGGGAGTTCTCTCAAGCACGGAATGGATAGCCTCAACAATGCTGTTGGTGGAATCCTCAAGTGCCTCTTCCATCTCTTCACTTGTTACCTCGATGGATGTGGGAAGTCCCTTTACGATGTGACGTCCCTTTACCTCCATCTTGTCGACTTCAGGTCTTCTGAAGCATGTTCCTATCTTGATCTTTACATCCTCAGCGGTTCTTTCACCGATGCTGAGGCTGTGATTTTTTCTCATGTACTTAACGATCGCGTCGTTGAAATCGTCTCCCGCAACCTTGAGAGATGCACTCTCTACGGCACTTCCAAGTGAGATGACTGCGATATCGGTTGTACCGCCGCCGATGTCAACGATCATGTTGCCGCAGGGCTTGGAGATGTCGATTCCGGCTCCGATAGCTGCCGCGATGGGCTCTTCGATGATGAGGGTCTCTCTGGCGCCTACCTGGTAAGCCGCATCCTCAACCGCCTTCTTCTCGACTTCGGTAACTCCCGAAGGTACGCAGACGGCGATCCTGGGCTTTCTGAGGAGTCTGTGTCCTACCGCCTTCTGTACGAAGTATTTCATCATCTTCTCGGTTACCTGGTAATCCGAGATAACTCCCTGCTTGAGAGGTCTTACGGCTACGATGTTGGCGGGTGTACGTCCGAGCATGAGTCTTGCGTCTTCGCCGATCGCCTTGACCTTCTTGGTGTTCTTATCTATCGCTACAACCGAGGGCTCCTTGAGGACAACGCCCTTGCCCTTTATATAAACCAGAACGGAAGCCGTTCCGAGATCGATACCAATGTCCAGTGCTGCCATTTCTTTAAAACCCCTTTCGGATAAATCTTTACATAAATAATCAATTTATTATATCCGATTTTACCGAAAAATAACAGCGTTTTTTGTTGACATTGTGTCATAGAGCAGGGACTTGGCTCGTATATATATTTCCGCTCATGGTCGCTGCGTCATGCATTTCTAAGGAATGCATTTAAACCGCCGCAAGTCACGGTGTCGCTCGCAAAAGACATCCTGTCTTTGTGCTCGCTGATTTCGCCATCCGGGCGAAATCCCACCTGATATAGGATTGCATTCCCAAGAAATGCTATGACTCGCTCTAAATCGCGGAAATATATATACGAGCCAAGCCCCCAAGAATGACAAAATGCACGGAAAACAGCGATGCTTCCATGCATTTTGAGTATAGTTATCCTTTACATGATGTATATCGGATAAATTGAATATTTAATTTAGGGGGAAGGTGAAAAAAATTGAAATATGTTGCGGGCGAAGGATCAGCTCTGGTTTTTGTAATATTCCTCAAGCTTCGGGCGGGCGTTTACGTAGATCTTCTCGAGGGCGGGATCGAACTGGGTGCCCATGCCTTCCATTATGATGCGGTCGGCCTTTTCGAAATCGAATGCATCCTTGTAGACACGCTTTGAAACGAGGGCATCGTATACATCGGCAATTGCCATGATACGTGCCTCGGTGGGAATATCCTCACCCTTAAGGCCTTCAGGATAGCCGGATCCGTCCCATCTTTCGTGATGGTAATGGGCGACATTCTCGGCAACAACCTTGAAGGATTCGTCATCGGTATTCAAAAGGATCTCATGGATAACACGCGCACCCTCGGCTGCGTGCTTTTTCATTTCATTGTATTCTTCGTCAGTGAACTTGCCGGGTTTTCTTAAGACCGCATCGTCGACCGCGATCTTGCCGAGATCGTGCATGGGAGCCGCCTTGATGACATCGTTGCAGAATTCGGGATCGAGCTCCATGGCTTCTTCCGCAAGAATCTCTTCGATGAGGATCCTTACTCCCTCGCTCGTACGCTTGATGTGACCGCCGGTTGAATTGTCACGGCTTTCAACCATCATCGCAAGACTCATGATCAGATTGTCATGCATCTCAACGATATGCGCCGTCTTTTCCTGTACTTCGCTCTGCAGCTTTTCGTTATATGTATCGAGCAGGCGGATGTACTTTCTGTTTGCGGTATCATCCGTAAAGGTGATGATATACCCTCTCTTTCTGCTTCCGTCGTACAGATATCCAACATCCACTTTGAAGATCCTGTCATCATCGGGATTTCCCGATTCGCTGTGGAGCGTAAAAAGGGATGTGTTTTCTTTTTCATCCTTTTCGAATTTATCGATGAAATGACGTATCTTTCTTTCCGCAGGCTTGTAGCCGAGAACCTCATCAATGATCTTGTCCTCAAGCTCAGGAACGATCTTTCTTGCGGTGCCGTTGCATCCTAAGAATCTGCGTCTGAAATCAACGGACATATATCCGATGTCGCGGTCACGGAGCATCGAATCGATGACGGTGTCACTGACATTGTAAAGATTGACCCTGTAGGCGATGACAAGATATATCACCTGAGCCAGAACATAACCGGCAGGCACCAGTTCTATGCCGGGAATGATCTTCCTGAGAACGAAAAAGCACAGAACGGTTATGACATACGGAAGAACAAGCAGGCTGAGGACAGTTCTCGAAACCTGTCTCTTTTTGATCCATGTGTAGAAGATGGCGGACATACCGACGGTGAAGAAGAGGAAATACACAATATAGATCGCGGTATGTGCGGGCCCGTATTCCCTCGTCAGGACTCCGTGTCCGTCTATTATCTCGAATGAAACATTTCTGTAAAAAGAAGAATTGAAACCGATGGTAAGTACCGGTTCATATACGGCCGAAATGACAAGGAACATTCCGGTCCTAACCCATTTGCCGATCTCTATCTTACACAGATTGAAGATACTCTCCACAATGAAGAGCTGAAGAAAACAAGCGCCGAGATACATGATCCTCTGGGCGAAAAGAGCTTCACCCAGGGTCTGTGAAATTGCCGAAAAGAAATATCCGACACAAGCGACAGGTACGAACGTAAAGATAAGCGTAAAGTTCGTATCGAAATGCTTATGCCACATGTACATATATATGGTTGTACATATAAGCGCTGCCGCAAGGGTCACGCTGTAGAAAACCGTTATCAATGTATGAAACCTCCGGAAACGAATATTTCCATCTGAGTATAATCAAATCCCATCAAGACAGATGCGATGCCGCATATGATCACACCCGCAAAGAAAAACACAAGGCCTGCGATGAGCCAGCCGGTAGATCTTTTCATCTCACGCCTCCTTACCTACAAACATAGTCTTGAATCCGACAAACATCTTCCGTGTAAGGATCACAGTGCCCTTGGACATTGCGATCGAAAGAAGGAAGAAAAGGATGGACAGTCCGATGCAGACAAAGACTGCGCCGATCCCGCCCAGGCCGGCAAAGATCCTGCCTATCCCGAAATACGCACCCGTTGCGATGATGCACACAAGCGATGCGATCACGAGCGAACCTGCGGTGATGTAAAAACTGATGATGACCGCCCAGGCAGCAATAAGGAGTGAAAACAGAACTGCCGCTATTGCAATCAGGAGCGGAAACCAGATTGGAAAAAGACAGATAAGAAGAACGACCTTCCATGCACTATGTCCTTTTTCGGGCTTCACTTTGTTCTGGACGAGCCTGGTGAGCGGGATCTCCGACATGATCTGGGAAACTATCGAATCGACGGATTCCATCCCCGCGACCGCTTCTTCCTCACTCATTCCGTCTTCCATGCGTCCGTCTATCATTTCACCGAAAAAAGAAATCCGGTCTTCGATGTCACTCTGCGGAAGTCCGGACAGTCTGTTTCTGAGTTCATTCAGAAAAGCTTCCTTCTTCAAAACAAATTCCTCCCAAAACAAGAACTATTACCGTGTCGTAACTTCACTTTCACCAAACGGCATAAACGGCTGGGTAAAGAAAAAAACTATGTCACCCGCCGCTTTCAATTTCTGTGATAAACCCTCTTTACGAGTCCGTTATAAAGACCCGAAAGCGGGCCGCTTGAAAGTGCCGCCCTGAGCGGCTGAAGTGTTACGATCATATACATGTGACAGTAGAAAAGCTGCCACTTTGTAAGATACATTTTTGTTATCTCTTTATGCTCCGCAGCGGATCTTTTTACCGCCTTCGGAGATTCCGAATATCCGCCGCCCTCATATCTGCAGACGGGTTCATCGACATAAACCGTTTCCGTATTATTCTTCAGAACGCTCCACAGGAAATGCTCATAATCCGCACGGACCTTGTACTCGGGCCTGTAGAGACGCTTTGCAAAGCATTCCTTTGAATAAAGAATCGCCTGATGGCAGGGAATGTTGCGGAAGCACACGAGCGGTGTGATCTTCGGTGAGATATATTCGATGCTCTCATTCAGGGAAGAATATCTGCTTCCGTAAATGATGAGCGGTTTCGACTCTGAAGGTTTTCCGTTCTTTTGGATATACTGCGATGCTGCCTTTTCAAAACGCTTCAGGACTTCATCGTCATAGAAATGATCTCCGCAGTTCATGAAGATATAGAAATCACCTGTCGCATGCGAAATTCCCTGATTCATTCCGTCATAGATTCCGGTATCCTTCTGCTCATAGATACATATGCGGGGATCATTCAGTGCCTTAACTTTATCAACGGATCCATCAGAAGAAAGACCGTCCTTGATGACGATCTCGAATTCGGCATCCTTTTGGGCAAGGATGTTCTCCACGGTCTGTATAAGCTTGTCGCCCGCATTAAGTGATACGGTTATCACAGAAATCTTCATACCATCCAATATATGCAGCGGTCACTTCGAAGATGTGATCATCTTGCCGGCTCCGTCAAATTCCCTGTCTGTCTCAGCCCTGTCCTTTATCCCCATGAACAAAAGCTTCTTCGCTTCCGCAAATGTGAAAACATCCGAATACTCCGGCTTCATCTTAAGGAGCCATCTGATGCCCCAGAGCCACGCGCTGCTTCCGTAGAGAAAATGATACAGGACTCCCCGGTCGTAGAAGAATTTGTCGGTGTATCCGTTAAACCAGGTCGAAGGTCTCGGTATCTCCTCTCCGATGCATACGGGGGTCGCATACATCTTAAGTCCCGCCTTCAGACAGTCACTTAAGAAAAGCGAATCCTCACCGTTTGAATACTTAGCACCGCCTCCGAAAAGAAGACTGAATTTTACACCCGACATCTTCAGAGCGGAGGCCCTTGCGGCAATGCTGTATGCAGGGTATCTTCCGCAGTTGTACCATTTGACGAGGTGGAAATCCTCATTCCAATAGGTACGTCTTTCATCGCACACCTTCACATTGAAAAGAAGAATATCCGCTTCGGGATGGGCATCGAATTCCCTCATCACCGTATAAGCGTATTCCTTTTCATACACGATATCCTCGTCCGAAAAAAGAATGACATCAGCCATCGAAGCGGCAAGACAGGTATTGCGGGACAGGCCCACACCTTTACCGGTCTGAGTGATGACCCTGATGTGATCCGTGCCGCGAACGAATTCCTTTTCGGAGTCCGCATCCTCCTTCTGGGAGACGATGACGGCGTCCGAGGAGATATTCATTTTGTCTGCGAGTTCATGCGGATCCTTGCGCACGCATGAAACAAGTAATTCAAATGTCATAACACGGATATTATAACACAAAGTTAAACAGGGAGACGGCTTACGCTGTTTCACCCCCTGCTTCCTCCAAGAGTTTGCTTTTACCCTCTTAATTATTTATACTTTTTAGATAAGGTTGCAGAAGGATCACGTATTTCATGTCACAGGTTCAAAGTAAAGACAAGAGAATATACAGCATAGATTTCCTCAGAGTGATAGCCAGCATATTCATCGTGCTGTATCACTATCAGATATTCGGCGGATACTATTTTTACGGCGGGCTTAACTTTGCCGGAGGCAAATTTGATTTCAGCACAATGGTCGAATTCTTTTTCCTTTCGGCAGGTTTCTTCGAGGTATCCGCGGCGAAATGCCGTGAAATGAAGTTCAGAAAATTCTTCATTACGAAAGCGGCAAGACTGATACCTCAGGTAGCTCTCAGCGTTATCGCATATGAACTGTTTGCATTCATAAACAACCGCCTGAGAATCGAACCTCCGTTAACCGTCAGCCTGCCCGGTTCGATCATAACCGCACTCTGCCTTCACGGCATCGGAATATTCGATAATACCTGGATCAACGGAGCAACATGGTTCGTAAGCGTACTCCTGCTCTGTCACATAATCTATTTCGGCATAGTCAGGATCTGCAAAAAGATCAGATTAAACTGTCTGATCCCCTTTGCACTTATGATCATCCTGGGGCTGTCTCTCAAGTTCATCAAGCCAGATCTTCCATTCCTTACTGTCTACACCGGAAGAGGATACTGTATGTTCTTCTTCGGATGCATCATGGCGTATCTGATCAAAAAATACGGAACTTCAGACACCGCAAGCTCCTCCGCTTATGATTTCAAACTCGACGTAGTTATTGAAGCTGTTCTGTGGCCGGTCATTATCGGGATTCTGATCGCACATTTTACGATAAGAGACTTTCCCATGAAAGGCCTGCTTCTGTACTTCATCGTATACCCCGGGCTTTTCATGCTGTTCGGATTCGGATCCTTAAGAAACAGATTCAGATCGGAGCTTTGGGGAAAGCTCGGAAACATAACCTATGATGTGTATGTGTGGCACGGTCCGATGATCGTATTGAACGGTATCATCGCACACCTTACACCGGAGATTCTTATACCGATCTATGTGACCGAATCTGTTTTCGTACTGTTCATGTTCCTGTTCGGAGCGCTCATGTACCGACTGATTGATGTACCACTGAATAAACTGATAAAAAAGGAGTGATCTCGTGATCACTCCTTTTAACATTCTCAGAAAAACAGCGTAAGCTGTCCCCCTGTTTTAGAAAAACGGCATTCCCATGTTTCAGTTTTATTTCTTCTTAAGCATCTTCTTTATATAGAGTCCGGTGTAGGATTCTTTTACTTTGGCCACTTCCTCGGGCGTACCTTCCGCAATCACGGTACCGCCTCTGTTACCGCCTTCGGGTCCCATATCGATGATATAGTCCGCACACTTGATGACATCGAGGTTATGCTCTATGACCACAACGGTGTTTCCGCCCTCTGCCAGTCTTGCAAGTATATCGACAAGTTTATGCACATCCGCAAAATGGAGACCCGTCGTGGGCTCGTCGAGGATGTATATGGTCTTGCCTGTCGCTCTCTTCGAAAGCTCAGTTGCAAGCTTGATACGCTGTGCCTCGCCTCCGGAAAGCTCCGTGGAAGGCTGTCCGAGCTTGATATATCCGAGGCCGACATCATAGAGAGTCTGGATCTTGTTTCTGATCGCAGGGACATTTTCGAAGAACTTAAGTGCCTCTTCAACTCTCATATCGAGCACATCGAAAATACTCTTACCCTTGTACTTAACTTCAAGAGTCTCTCTGTTGTAACGCTTTCCTCCGCAGACCTCACAGGGAACATACACATCGGGAAGGAAATGCATCTCGATCTTGATGATACCGTCACCGGAGCAGGCTTCGCATCGTCCTCCTTTTACATTGAACGAAAAGCGCCCCTTCGCATATCCCATGGCACGTGCATCCTCGGTGGATGCGAACAGATCCCTTATCATATCGAATACGCCCGTGTATGTTGCGGGATTCGAACGGGGAGTTCTTCCGATGGGACTCTGGTCAATGCAGATGACCTTATCAAGCTTATCCACACCTGTGATGCCCTTGCACTTACCCGGTATCGTATGAGCACGGTTAAGCTTTCTTGCAAGAGTCTTGTACAGGATCTCATTAACAAGCGATGACTTGCCGGATCCCGAAACACCGGTAACGCAAGTGAACACACCCAGAGGGATCTTCACATCGATGTTCTTAAGGTTGTTCTCGGAAGCGCCCTTTACGGTAAGGAAGCCCGAGGGCTTTCTTCTCTTATCCGGAACGGGAATGAACTTCTTGCCCGAAAGATACTGGCCGGTTATAGACTCGGGACATTTCATTATCTCTTCCGCGGTACCGCATGCCACAACCTCACCACCGTGCGAACCCGCACCGGGCCCGATGTCCACGATGTAATCCGCAGCGAGCATAGTATCCTCGTCATGCTCTACGACGATCAGGGTATTCCCGAGGTCGCGCAGTCTCTTGAGGGTTCCGAGAAGCTTATCATTATCTCTCTGATGGAGTCCGATACTGGGCTCATCGAGGATGTAGCATACACCTACAAGTCCGGATCCGATCTGGGTTGCGAGTCTTATACGCTGTGCCTCACCGCCCGAAAGAGTTCCGGTCGCTCTTGAAAGTGAAAGGTAATCAAGCCCGACATCGACAAGGAATCCGACTCTTGCCTTTATCTCCTTTAATATCTGTTCTCCGATGAACGCCTGCTGCTTTGAAAGCTTAAGTTCAGAAATGAATGACTTGAGCTCCACGATGGACATCGTGGTCATCTCGTAGATATTCTTATCACCTACGGTAACGGCAAGCGATTCCTTCTTAAGTCTTCTTCCGCCGCATTCCGAGCAGGGAGTGATGCGCATGAACTGCTCATACTCTGCCTTCATCGTTTCGGAATATGTCTCCCTGTATCTTCTCTCGACACTTCTTACGAGACCCTCGAACTCGGTAGGATATACGCCCGAGCCGCGCTGGCCGGTATAGTGAACATCAACACTGATATCTGTTCCGTTTATAAGGATGTCCTTGATCTTCTGGGGATAATCTTCAAAGGGAGTATCAAGGCTGAACTTGAACCTCTTGGAAAGTGCCTGCAGAAGAGCATTTGCAAAGCTGCCCTCCTGGTTACAGGACTGCCAGCCCATCGCAATGATCGCACCTTCATTTATGGAAAGCGAAGGATCGGGGATCATAAGCTCCGCATCAAATTCCATCTTGAATCCGAGACCCGCACAAACGGGACATGCACCAAAAGGATTGTTGAACGAAAAGCTCCTAGGCTCAACCTCGGTAATGCTTACTCCGCAATAAGGACATGCATAGGAAGTACTGAAGGAGATAGTCTCTCCTCCGACAACATCGACATTCAGCTGTCCCTCTGCGATCTTGAGTACGTTCTCCGCAGAGTCAGTGAGCCTTCTTTCAATGCCGGGCTTTATCACAAGTCTGTCGACTACGATATCGATATTGTGTTTGTCATTCTTCTCAAGAGAGATGTCTTCGGAAAGATCGTACATGATACCGTCGACGCGCACTCTTCCGTAACCCGCTTTTCTTGCGGAATCCAGAGTCTTCTCGTGTCTTCCCTTGCGGCCCCTGACAACGGGTGCCATGAGCATGATCTTGGTTCCCTCGGGGAGCTCCATTATACGGTCGACGATCTGGTCAACGGTCTGGCGCTCGATAACTCTTCCGCACTCGGGACAATGGGGAATACCGATCCTGGCATAGAGAAGTCTGAAATAGTCGTAGATCTCCGTGACGGTTCCTACGGTCGAACGTGGATTCTTGTTGGTGGACTTCTGGTCTATCGAGATCGCGGGTGAGAGTCCGTCTATCGATTCGACATTGGGCTTTTCCATCTGTCCGAGGAACTGACGCGCATAGGAAGAAAGAGACTCCATATAGCGTCTCTGACCCTCTGCGTATATCGTGTCAAATGCAAGTGATGATTTTCCGGAACCGGAAACACCCGTCATAACAACAAGAGAATCCCTCGGTATTTCCACCGAGAGATCCTTAAGATTATTTTCCTTCGCTCCCCTTACACAGATCCTGTTGCGGGGAAGTATCTTTACATCGTTCTTCATATCCGTAAACAACTTCCGGCTGCATCTTACAGCCTTTAAATACACTTATTTTCAACGGATAAAGTGTATCATTTTCCCGGATGGTTGTCTACAGTTTTTCGAACATTTGTTCCTATATTCAGTTCATTTACAGGTCCGCCTGCCCATACAGGGTATCACAGCCGCCGAGAGCAAAAAGACGGCAAGAAACGCCGGAACGATCGCAGCCAGGAAGCTCCGTCCGATATTTATCCGGCCGTACAGACCCAGATACACCGAAGCCGAACCCATACAGCTGAAAATAATAAGCAGTACGTAACTCATCAGGTCTCTTGATACGATCTTCCCATCCCCGAGTATGAGCAGGATGCGGTTCAGTCTTTTTCTCGTCCTGACCCAGATCAGTCTGTGGATGATACATACCGCCGCGAGGAATATGATAAAGAACCCGAGCAAATAATTATACAGTTCCCTGAAACGTATATAGTCTTCATACCTGGCAGTCGGTATTTCCAACCTCCTGACCGAAATGCCTTCAGAGCTGCAGAGTCTTTCAAGATCTTCATACGCTCCCGCGATCGCTCCTTTATCCGAAGATGTCAGGACGTACGCCGTATCCGCCGGCAGGCAGTCCGTTAAATCCTCATACGCAAACACTCCTGAATTTACCACGGGATTGATGTGTTCATTTAAAACATAGTCAACGCGGTATTCCTTGTCATAGTACCAAACCGTTGACCCCGGGGTTAATCTGCTCTCCGCTCCGGCTATCGCATATCCGGATCCGCCGCCCGCAACGTCCGCGGGGCCGGAAAAGTCCAGTGCATCCTTTCCCCAATACAAAAGCATGTTTTTCGCATACTCGTCATACTCATACAGCAAAAGAATACATTTATCAAAGCTCTCAAGTTCCTTAATGCCGCTTATATCAACGACAGGCGATTCCTCCGAAGACAAAAGAAAAACAACCGACCTGCCATGATAGAGGGTATTATTGTATTCGGTCAGAATATTCAGCCTGATACAACGATAACCTATCACCTCAACAGCCAGCAGCGCGCAGCCCGTCACGAGCCACCACAGAAAATTGACAATAATTTTTCTCATATATCCGAAACGATCTTTCCCTTTTCCATACGGATGTGTCTGTCACACATTTCTATAAGATCAAGATCATGGGTAACCATGATCACCGTTTTTCCGTCACGGACAAGATCCTTAAGCTGTCCCACAACACTTAATGCGTTATCTTCATCGAGCGATCCCGTCGGTTCATCCGCCAGAACAATATCGGCACCTCCCACCATTGCCCTTGCTATGGCTACACGCTGCTGCTCTCCGCCGGATAACCGATCCGGATAGGAGCGCATTTTATCCTCCAGGCCAACACGTTTTATCCAGTCGCATACCTTCTCTTTGCATTCCTCTTTTTCCGTTTTCTTTAAGAGCAGCGGAAGCTCCACATTTGAATACACATTCCGGTCATATAACAGGGAATGATCCTGAAGTATTATTCCCATTCTTTCCCTTCTGTATTTTTGGACTTCCTTTTTATCGCGAGAGGTTATCAGTCCGTCATATCTGATCTCACCTTCCGTGGGGGTGATCATTCCGGCAATAACATTCAAAAGCGTGGTCTTGCCGCATCCGCTTTCTCCGGTTATGCATATGAATTCACCGTCGTTTACCTTCAGGGAAACATTATTCAGTGCATATATCACATCCCTGTATGATACGTATTTTTTTGATACATTATTTAACTCAATCATTATCTTTCCTTATATATTCCGTAACTTTTCTGTCCGATATCATAAAGAGATATATCAGAACGGGAAGAAAGAAAAACCAAGCAGCACCCGAGAACATGGCAATTCTTTCCTCCGCCTGTGTCAGCCCCAGAATCAGACCAAGGACCAGACTCAGCACAAGAGACAGTGATACACAGACAAAAGACTCCGCAGCGACCACTCCCGTCATCCTTAGCCGGTCGCACCCGTTAAGAAACATGACCGCATAGTACCTTTTATTCATGTCGGTTCTTTTTACCAGCAGCAGAGTTTCGATCACCGTAACGGCAACAACAACAGATACCGTTATCAGTCCGATCAAAATGATCAGTGTTTTGATACCGTCTTCAAATCCGCTCAGCTCCGACCTCTCATAATCCATCAGGTAATACGCATCCCGCGGCATGTCGCCGAGCCCCGCCTCGTCCAGATACATCCGAATTATGGTATCAACGTCTCCTTTGGTCAGCTTTGTGACGATAGTTCCTTCCGTTCTGAACAGATATAAATTATTAACCCGGATGTTGTATATATCCCGTCCCTCATGATCATCGTTCCTAAAGAGAGGCATGATCACATAGTTATCAAAATTAACAAAAGATCTCGAGTTATATATATTGGAACCCTTCTCCAAAAAACCCGCCACGACCGCAGGACTCTGCGAAAAGATAAAGTGCACGCAGATAATGTCTCCGACATCATATGTATCCGCATAATTGTGTCCCAGGATGACCGAGATGTTTTCGTCCGGATCAAAATAAAAATCCCCTTCCTCAAACAGCCTTCCTTCCTCTGCTTTCAGATCAAAATATGATATGGTCTCAGCCTCAACCCAGCATGCTTTAAGAGCAACCGCATCCGATGTCGAGCCGTCGGCATTCTCGAATTCTACGGTTCTGCTTTCGACGGTTCCACCGTGTTCATAATTATCTGTGTTTTCATCGGGACCCGAATAACCGTCTATATAAACCGGATTTACATATATGGGAAGATAATCAAAATACTCACTGTCCCGCAAAAGTTCATAAAAAGTTCTGAGAGCCGGGATCATTTCGGGATCCTCATGTGCATAAGCCTGTTCCCCCACAAAGTTATCCGCTATCGAGTAGAATTGGACTTCATCATATACTTCCAGAAATCCGGTTTTTTGTTCATCGGTCTGCCTTAAGAGTTTTACGGCAACGGAAATACAGACCATCCCGATCGTCATAAGAAAGACCGACAAAAGGATCGTTTTATATTCTCTCGTCAATTTATGTTTTAATTCCGAAAAAAGAAAACTCACATTCAGGTCCGTTCATCCGTATTCTTCAGGTTGCATAATATATCTATTATTTTTCATTTCGATATATATTTAAACAGTCATTGCAGAAAACGGCCTGATTTTGCAGAAAACGTACAAAAAAGCTCTCCCGATAAGGGAGAGCTTAAAAGAAAATTTTTTATTTCATGCTCTTGAGTTCAAAGAGTTCGTCACGCAGCATTGCAGCCTTTTCGAAGTCCAGGTCCGCTGCGGCTTTGCGCATTGCACTTTCAGTCTGTGCGATGAGCTCGCGGAGTTCCTTCGCGGACATCGATTCGGGATCCTTCTTCCACTTGACCTCGTCAGGATCGACCTTCTTAGTGATGCTTATAAGATCACGGACAGCCTTCTCAATGGTCTTGGGTGTAATGCCGTGTTCCTTGTTGTATGCTTCCTGGATCTCACGGCGTCTTGCAGTCTCATCCATTGCCGCCTGCATGGAGCGGGTTATCGTATCGGCATACATTATTACATGGCCTTCGGAATTTCTCGCAGCTCTTCCTATTGTCTGAATGAGCGATGTCTCCGAACGAAGGAAGCCTTCCTTGTCCGCATCGATTATAGCAACGAGACTTATCTCGGGAATATCGAGACCTTCCCTCAGCAGATTGATTCCCACAAGAACATCGAACACATCGGTTCTCATATCACGGATGATCTTGGTCCTTTCGAGAGCCTTGATATCCGAGTGCATGTATCTGACACGTATGTCAGCATCCTTAAGGTAATCCGTAAGATCCTCGGCCATCTTCTTGGTCAGGGTTGTGACAAGTACCTTATGCTTCTTTTCCGTTTCTTTCCTTATCTCGGAAATAAGATCGTCGATCTGGCCTTCAACCGGACGAACTTCAACCTTCGGGTCAAGAAGACCGGTGGGTCTTATTACCTGCTGAGCCCGTAATAGTTCATGCTCTGCTTCATACTCTGCGGGAGTCGCGGACACAAAGAGCATCTGATCTATGTGTGATTCGAATTCCTCGAAATTAAGAGGTCTGTTGTCAAGCGCGGAAGGAAGCCTGAAGCCGTAGTCCACAAGCGTTGTCTTCCTTGACCTGTCGCCCGCATACATTGCCCTGATCTGAGGTATCGTCATATGGGACTCGTCGATGATGATAAGAAAATCATCGGGGAAGAAGTCCATAAGAGTAAGGGGAGGTGCGCCTGCGGGAAGTGCGTTCAGATGTCTTGAATAATTCTCGATACCGGAACAGATACCTGTTTCCCTGAGCATCTCGACATCGAAATTCGTTCTTTCCGAGATGCGCTGTGCTTCGATAAGGCGGTCCTCACCCTTGAAGTACTTAATGCGTTCTTCAAGCTCTTCCTCTATCGCATCACACCCCTTCATAAGTGCATCACGGCTGACAACATAATGAGATGCGGGGAATACCGCGATATGTTCAAGAGAAGCGATAGGTCTGGAATTGAGAGGATCGACTTCAAGGATCCTTTCGATCTCGTCACCGAACCACTCTATACGCACAAGATAATCTCCGCCCTGTGCGGGATAGTATTCGAGTATGTCTCCGTTTATTCTGAAAAGGCCCGGTTTCTTTTCGAGCTCATTCCTTTCATACTGCATTGCAATCAGGGACTTGGCAACCTCATCACGGTCGATGCACTGGCCGGGACGAAGGGAAATGATCATTCCCTTATATTCGTCGGGCGAACCCAGACCGTAGATGCATGAAACGGATGCGACAACAATTACATCCTTACGCTCTGCGAGGGATGCGGTCGCGGAAAGACGAAGCTTATCTATTTCATCATTGATGGATGAATCCTTGGCGATGTATGTATCCGACTGGGGAACATATGCCTCGGGCTGATAATAATCGTAATAGGATACAAAATACTCAACGGCATTTTCGGGGAAGAATTCCTTCATCTCACCGTAAAGCTGTCCCGCGAGTGTTTTGTTATGCGAGATGATCAGAGTGGGCTTGTTCAGTGCAGCGATGACATTGGCCATGGTAAAGGTCTTGCCGGAGCCTGTTGCACCGAGAAGGGTCTCGAACTGGTTTCCTGACTTGAATCCGTCAACAAGTTCCTTTATAGCCTGCGGCTGATCACCTGTGGGTTTGTATTCTGAGTGTAATTTGAAATCCATTAATATGTAATCCTGCTTTCAAAATAGATTATATAACACAATTCAACATATATCAGCCTATATCTCTATTGTATGTTTATCATACTTTCAGTATACTATTATGTGCAGGTAACACCTGTAAGGCGTTACTAAACGGTAAGCGGTTGGCCCTCGTTAGCGGAGGGACTTTTTCGCCCTCCGACTGATAAGGAAGGAGGGATGCCTATGACATATCTTGACTTAATAGCGCTATTGTCGTTTGCTATAGCAGTCTTTGAGTTAGGCTATATGATCGGAAACAATAAGAAAAAGAACTAACCGCCTCTCCCAAAGTGTCGGTTAGTTCTTTGAACACACACGAGGGTCAACCGTGAACTACGGTAACGCCTTTTATGTATTAATAATATATCCACATCACAACCCAGTCAAGTCAGAATATCAAACCGGAGGAAGACATGAAAGAAAGCTACGGAGAAATCATCAAATCATACAGAGTTAACCTCGGTCTCACCCAGAATGAAGTGGCGGTTGATCTCGATGTAACACCCGGATACATCAGTAATGTAGAGAACGGCAGGACCGCAATGTCTCTCAGGATACTGATGTATTATGCGAAGCTTATGGGAGTAACCCTTGATGAGCTGGTCGGAAATCTCGAGCCGGATTACAAGAAAAATTCACTGGACAATTCAATCCTGGCTGAGATTTCAAAGATGGATGTCAAGTCTAGGGAAAAGCTTCTCAAGACACTCAAGATCTGGAACAAAAAGGATTGATCACTTCATCGCTTCAGCAAGAGCAGTAAGTCTTTCGTCATCACTTGCCTTCTTAACGCCTTTGATCGTAACGACAGGTTCGACTATGGTGATATCCTTCATAGCTTCAAAGTACTCTTTCATCTTCTTGCCTGCGATGGGTGCCCATGAACCGTTCTCGATGATACCGACTTTTCTGTTCTGAAAATTCTTGATCTTCAGATGGTGAAGAAGATCGTTCATAGGAGGGAATATCTCACCGTCGTAAGTACATGCGGCAACTATCATCCTGTCGTAAAGAAAAGCCTGTTCAACCGCTTCGGAAACATCCTCTTCTGTAAGATCCATTGTCACGACCGTCTCACCGGCATCTCCAAGCTTACGGGCAAATTCAAGCACCGCAGCTTTCGTATTTCCGTGGATCGAAGCATAGGGAATGAAGATTCCTTCCTTTGAAGGCTTATAGCTGCTCCAAGTGTCGTAGGTCGAAACCACAAATGCAATATCATCCTTGTGGACCGGTCCGTGAAGAGGGGCTATAACCTTTATATCAAGTCCCGCAGCCTTCTTAAGAAGAGCCTGTACCTGCGCACCGTACTTTCCGACTATGTTGAAATAGTAATGGCTCGCATCGGCAATCCATTCTTCATCATTTGCAAGTGCTCCGAAGGTTCCGAATCCGTCCGCGGAAAAGAGAACCTTCTCACTCTCTTCATATGTCACCATAACCTCGGGCCAGTGAACCATAGGTGCCATGATGAAACGAAGGGTATGCTTTCCGAGTGAAAGCGTGTCATTTTCCTTTACGATCTCAAATCTTCCGGAATAATCATTGTCAAAGTACTTCGGAAGCATCTGTGAAGTCTGCATTGTGCCCACAAGCTTCATCTCCGGATACATATCGGCAAGCTTTCCTATATTAGCCGCATGGTCAGGCTCCATATGCTGAATAATCAGATATGAAGGCTTCTTATCACCGAGCTCTGCTGCAAGATTTGCGAAAAACTCATCTGTTCCCCTCTTATCTACCGTATCCATTATGGCAATCTTCTCATCCATTATGAGATATGAGTTATATGAGATTCCCTCTACCGGATACTGACTTTCAAATATCTCAAGTTCAGTATCGTCCGCTCCTATAAATCTTATGTCATCAGATACAAATACTCTGTCTTTCCAGTTCATATGTACCTCCAAACTCCATAGTCATATCATAATAAAACCTAAATGTATAATATAATATGCCTCTGCAGAATGCAATTGCATTATATTCCATTTGTATACTTAACATATTTATAGTATACTTTATTAGCAGAGCTATTCTGCGAGGCGTTACCAAACGGTAAGCGGTTGGCCCTCCATTTGCCATAACACTCTTTGAGTTAGGCTATATGTTCGGAAGCAAAAAGAAAAAGAACTAACCGCCTCTCCCAAGAAGTTGGTTAGTTCTTTTAATCAAACCTAAGGGGCAACCGTGAACTACGGTAACGCCTTTTACATTTTGATGATAAAACTATCTTAAATCTGAGTCAAGTCAAAATTCATCCTTCAGTCCGAAACAGCGTAAGACTTCAACTGTTTCAAAACAGCAGAACCTTCCCCTGTTTTACCTGACAATAGCCAATCCGACCAATCTGACCAAAAATGCCACGATCCATGCCACCACGCACTGGAACACAACCATCTTAAGTGCAGCGCGCCTTCCCGCTTCCCTTTTGACGGTTGCGACTGCCGCAACGCAGGGAGTATAGAGCAGGCAGTAGATCAGAAATACGAATGCCGTGAGCGGATCCATCGATGCATGAAGTCCGTCCATTCCTCCGTAAAGGATCGTGAGCATTGATACAACACTTTCCTTGGCAAGGAATCCGGATATGAGTGAAGTGACCATCTTCCAGTTTCCGAATCCGAGCGGAGCAAAGAGTGGGGAAATAAGTCCCGCAAGAAGTGCCAGGATGCTGCTTTCGGAATCCGTGACCATGTTAAAGGAAAGATCGAAGGTCTGAAGGAACCAGACAACGATCGTTCCGATGAAGATGACCGTAAATGCCCTCTGAAGGAAATCTTTGGCCTTGTCCCACATCAGCATCAGGACATTCTTAAGTCCCGGCATACGGTAATTGGGAAGCTCCATCACGAACGGAACCGCCTCTCCCTTAAACACCGTGTGCTTAGCGATAAGCGCCACAAATATCGCAACGACGATACCGGTAAAGTAAAGACCGGTCATCACGAGTGCTCCGTATTTAGGGAAGAACGCAGCGACAAAGAACGCATAGATCGGCATCTTCGCACTGCAGCTCATAAAAGGAATAAGAAGCTGCGTGAGTTTTCTGTCTCTGTCGGACGGAAGCGTTCTCGTACTCATAAGAGCAGGAACCGAGCAACCGAAGCCTATCAGCATTGGCACGATGCTTCTGCCGGAAAGACCGAGTCTTCTTAAAAGCTTATCCATGAAGAATGCAACGCGTGCCATATATCCGCTGTCTTCAAGCATCGACAGGAAGAAGTACAGAACAACGATAATCGGAAGAAAGCTCAGCACCGAACCCACACCCGTGAAGATCGCGTCTATCACGAGCGAGTGGATGGAAGGCGCTATGTCCAGAGTCGTAAGAAGCGCATCGACCCTTTCTGTGATAAACCCGATTCCCGTCTCGAGCAGGCCCTGAAGAAATGCACCGATCACGCCGAATGTCAGCCAGAAGACAAGAGCCATTATCACTATGAACGCAGGAATCGCGGTCCACTTTCCCGTAAAGAAAGCATCCATCTTCCTGCTTCGTGCGTGCTCTTTACTTTCCTTTGGCTTTATGACAGCGCTGTCACAAAGTTTTCTGATAAAAGCAAATCTCATATCAGCCATCGCGGCAGCCGCATCAAGTCCGCGCTCTTCCTCCATACGGGAAACAATGCTCTCCAGAGCTTCCCTGTCCTTACTGTGAAGGCCGAGTGCCTTTGCGATGAGAGGATCCCCTTCGATGATCTTGCTTGCGGCAAATCTTAACGGGACGCCCGCACTCTCCGCGTGGTCCTCTATCATGCTCATGACTGCATGGATCGCACGATGTACCGCTCCGCCGTGATCGTCCTTATCACAGAAATCCCTGCGTCCGGGTTTCTCATCGTATTTTGCGATATGGACCGCATGTCTTATAAGCTCATCGATACCCTGGTTCTTGGCTGCGGAGATGGGAACGACGGGGACCTCTATCAGCTGCTCGAAAAGGTTTATCTTTACCGAGCCTCCGTTTCCCGCCATCTCATCCATCATGTTAAGGGCAATGACCATCGGAATATCGAGTTCGAGAAGCTGCATCGTAAGATACAGGTTTCTTTCGATATTCGTGGCATCGACGATATTGATAATCGCAGTGGGCTTTTCATCGAGTATGAACTGTCTCGATACGATCTCCTCACTCGAATAAGGGGACATCGAATAGATACCGGGGAGATCAACAACCTCGGTATCGGGGAAACCTTTGATGGATCCGCTTTTTCTGTCTACTGTAACTCCGGGAAAATTGCCGACATGCTGGTTAGAGCCCGTCAGCTGATTAAAGAGTGTGGTCTTGCCACAGTTCTGATTACCTACGAGTGCAAAGGTAAGCTTTCCGGTATTGACCTTCTTACCCTTATGCTCCATCTGGAAATCATGAGTGTCCGCTTCCTCACCGATATTAGGGTGGGGGATATCTTTCACACGGGAGTTCCTTCCGGATTCTCCGGACTCACCCGAAGCCTTGCGAACATTCTCAATCTCTATCTGCTCCGCATCCGCAAGCCTTATAGTAAGTTCGTATCCCGATATCATAAGTTCGATCGGATCGCCCATCGGAGCATATTTAATGACCGTGACATCACTTCCCGGGATCAGTCCCATGTCGAGGAAGTGCTGCCTCAGCGCACCGCTTCCGCCTACTTTCACGACGGTCGCGGTCTTGCCAATTTCCAGTTCTTTAAGATTCATGACTACTTCCTTGCAAATATCAGGCCGAAGGTGCCGTTACCGCTGTTCGAAGCGATGGCGGGCGATGCCTTCTGCAGATATACTTTCTTAAAGGGAACTCTTGCGAGAGCCTTTTCCTTTATCTTCTCAGCCTCTTCAAGCCTGAGTCCGACATAGGTTATGAAAAGAATGTCTGTATCGATGGTCTCCGGATGTCTCAGGATACGTCTTATATATGTATCGGCAACCCTGTCATAGCTTCCGACCATGATGGCGCCGACATCCATGGAACTCTTTTTAAGACGGAGCATGGGATGGACCATGAACGCGTTACATAGTCTGTATGCCCTGTCCGACATCCTTCCGTTACGGTGCAGATATTCCGTGCTGTCAACGATGAACGTGGTGACAACCTTCTTCTTAAGCTCGTCTACGATCGCGGAGAGCTGTTCGGGATTGGTGATGCCCGAATCAACGGCCTCCTTAAGTTTCATGACGATAAGACCGGATCCGCTGGAAAGATGACCCGCTTCAACAACATTGACATTGTAGAATGCCTTGGCTGCCTCGAATGCGTTCTTGTAGCCTTCGCTGGCATTCTTGGCGATCGTGATATGAAGTATGTGCTGTGCTTCAAAGAGCCTGTCGGCAAAGAAAGCCTCGTACTCGTCCACGCTGGGCGATTCACTCTTTGCAAGAGCATTTATGTCATTATCCATATATCTGGTGATCGCATCACCGTCCGTTTCCATTCCGTCATAGAACACACCGTGATCGGTATGAACCTTGTAGGGAAGGATGGGGATCTCCATCTGGTCCACAACCTCTTCGGGAAGATCTGATACGGAGTCCGTGGTGATGAGAAGCGGAACTCTTCTTCTTCCCCTCTTTACGATACCTTCGGCATCGCCTCCGGTATAAGCGGAAGAATCCGCGGAGACCATGCTCTTGGGAAGAACGGACATAAGAGTACGCTCAAGCATCTGTCCGTCAACGGGCTTTACGAGATACGCATCAAATCCGGCATTCTTGTAAAGTGCCTGGTTCTCGCTTCCTACGTTAGCTGTAAGAACAACAACGGGGGTTGCAACGCATCTTCCGCCCGACTGTTCCCTGATAAGTCTCAGAGCTTCGATACCGTCCATCTCGGGCATCATATGATCCATGAAGATCGCATCATAGTGATTGATAAGGGTAAGCTCAAGCGCTTCCTTGCCGCTCTCTGCGGTATCAACACTGACTCTGGTGGAACGAAGCAGTTTCTTTTCGACCATGAGGTTAGCGGTGTTGTCATCGACTATGAGAACATGTGCATCGGGTGCTTCGAACTGAGGCTTGTAGGAATCCTTATGGCTCTTGATCTGCTGCCTTGATATCTTGAAATCACCGAGTGCGTTTTCATCGGCAATCTCCTGCTCGATGGAAACGATAAAGGTCGAACCCTTGGTATAGATACTGTTTACGGTAATGTTTCCTCCCATGAGGTCAACAAGCTGCTTTACTATCGAAAGTCCCAGGCCCGTGCCTTCGATGTAACGGTTCTTGCCTTCATCCTCACGCCTGAACGCATCGAAGAGATAGGGTATGCTCTCCTTCTTTATACCCATACCGGTATCTTCTACTGTGTAGATAACAAGCACCTTACCGGAATCAAGACGTCTTGACTGGATTGCAAGTGAAACCCTTCCCTGCTGGGTATACTTGACCGCATTGTTGAGAAGGTTTATAAGGATCTGCTTGATCCTGACTTCGTCCGCGAAAAGCTGTGCGGGAATCTCGGGATCCACATCGATCGTAAACTTGAGTCCCTTGGCATTAGCCCTTCCCCAGATCATTCCGACGATCTCGGAGAGCATATCACCGGTGCTGTATGTGACGGGGACGAGCGTCATATTTCCGGACTCGATCTTGGACATATCGAGAACGTCATTGATCAGCGAAAGAAGCATGCCCGATGCTGACTTTATATTTCTCGCATCATCTTCGACCTCGGGTGAGATATCTTCCCTGAGGATCATCTCGTTAAGACCTATGATCGTATTAATGGGAGTACGGATCTCATGGCTCATGTTAGAGAAAAATCTTGATTTCGAGCGGCTCATGGCCTCGATCTCGCGTGTTTTTTCATGTGCCTTCTCATTCTCCGTTCTGAAGAGCTTGGCAAGGAATCTCACCATGAAAAAGACAACAACTTCAACGCCGAGTGCGAGAGATTTGATGACGATCTCCCAGAGCGACTTGGAATGATAAATGTCTATGATAAGGACTATTCCGACAAAGCCGAGGGAAACAACGGTAAGTATCAGGAATAATCTTCCCAGCTTCTCACCCTTCGAATCGGAATATTTATCGGAAAAGCGTCTGTTCTTTTCTTCCATCATAAGTCACCACCCTTCGGTCCAAATTCCAACACATCTTCATCCGGTCCGTCCGAAGCTCTGCTTCCCGCACCGTATGTGTTATAGATGGTCCTTATGAGCTTTTCGTAAGATTCCATAAGTACCTTATGCCTGCTTTCGACCTTCTCCTCGTCCGATTCCTTGGATGCTTCCTCAAGGAAAAGAGCGAGCGAAGAAAGATCCATCGCGCCTATCATCTTGGAGGTGCTCTTTATCGCATGGACCTTGATCGAATAATCCTTCCAGTTTTTACTGTCGTGATACCTGGTCAGTTCTCCAAGCTTTGCATCCGGATCTCCCGCATACTCGGCAAGAAGTTCTTTATAGAACTGCTCATCACCGCCGCAGTAAGCAAGACCCGCTGCGGTATCCACACCGAGTTCATCAAGAACAGAGAACGCATCTTTCTCGGAAGAATCACTCTTAGCGTCAGAATTGCTCTTACCGGCAGAAGATTCTTTCGCCTCATGAAATTTTTCACCGGATCCGGCAGTGCCCGTCTCATGTGATGTTTCATCGGGTTTGGCAGCGTCCGTCCCGGCTTTTGCCGCAGGTTTCTCTGCCTTTCCGTCAGTTTCCTTCTTTGAGCCTATTTTCCTTCCTTCATTGTCATCGAAAACATACTTAACCGCGGCTTTGGGAAGAACATGCTTCAAGACTCTTTCAAGCTCGGGAAGCTCAATGGGCTTGGGAACAAATCCATCGAATCCCTCCGACATGAACATCTCCCTCGCGGAACTTATCGCATTTGCGGTAAGAGCGACAACGCAGATATCCTTCCTCATATGGGAAGCCTGTACACGCAGTCTCTTCATCGCCTCGACACCGTCCATCTCGGGCATCATATGATCCATGAAGACGATGTCGTAATCTTCGCCGGCACACTTTGCGATCGATGCTTCACCGCTGTGTACGGTATCAACGATCATTCCGTAGGATTCGAATATGCCTCTTGCAACGAGCAGGTTCATGGGCTCGTCGTCGACTACAAGAACCCTGACGCCGGGACACATCATCTTCTCATGTCCCTCAACCAGTTCATCATCAATGGTCTGATTCAGGAAATTGGCAACCTGAACACCGTAGAGAGGCTTGGGTATCAGGGTGATCTTACCTCCTGTAGTCAGGCTCTTGTTGCGGTCAAGAACAACCGCAACCTTGATGGTCTTGGACAGTTCCTCAATATATTCCCTGTTTTCAAGATACTCACCGGTTCCCACAACCAGATGGCTGATGTTCGAAACCTTGAGGAGCTTTTCAAGTTCAGATCTTGACTGGATCCTGTGGAAAGGAACATAAAGTCCCGCAACCATATTGGAGATCATGTCCATATAGAATTCCCTGACACCGATGTTGCCGGTAGTCATGAATCCGAGGAATCCGCCGACAGAAACATTCTCCTTGTTTCTGACGGACATGCACTTTGAATTGTCCTCGACAGTCTGAGGGATGCTTACCTTGACCGTGGTTCCGATGCCGCGCTTGGACTGTATATCCATAAAGCCGTTCATAGCGGTCACGAACCCGTTGACGATGGGAATTCCGATACCGAGACCGCCTACGCTCCTGGTCTTGCTCGAATCGGACTGATAGAACTTGTCATAGATATGCTCTATCTCATATTCGCTCATTCCGATACCGGTGTCCCTTACTTCAAGAAGAAGGTTGATGCCGTACTCGCGGGGAACGGAATATATCCTTACATACACACCGCCCTCTCTGGTGTATTTGAATCCGTTGCTGATGAGATGATGCAGGATCTTGCGGATCTTCTCGCCGTCACCGCGAAGCTCTGCGGGAACGGATGCATCGAGGTCAATGACAAGATCGAGGTCATTCTGATCCATATGCGAAAGCTGTGAAAGAAGGTCATTAACAACCGAGTCGATCATGTAAGGCTCATTGTTTACGGAAAGCCTGTTCATATCGATCTCGGTAAAATCCAGAATGTCACCAATCTGTTCGGCAACCCTGTGACCCGCATTGGATATTGCTCTGATGTTGTCTTCGATGTTTTCGGGAAGTGTTTCCTTTTCGAGGACTGAAGAAAGACCCATGACCGCGTTGACGGGTGTACGGATCTCGTGGGAAACGTTAGCAAGGAAATTGTTCAGACGGTCTGTCTGTTCTTTGAGAGTTGCGATCTCTTCGCTGGATGAACCGATGATCTTGGTCCATTTATCTATGATCATGCATGCGACCCAGCCTGCGAGGATGATCATTCCGATGTGGAGAAGCGATCTTGTGACAAGAAGGGGCGTTATCTCTTCACCCTGCGAGATCATGGTGACAAGGTCGAAGCCGAGCGTCACCATATAGAAAACCTGGCACAGACGTACCAGCGGCTTTTCGCCCGTTATGGTATAGATGGCGATGACAACGCACATGACAAGAGCCATGTCGAAGGTACTCGTAAGGTGCACTCCGTAAAAGAAGTACGTGACCATCATCAGGCATGAATACAGCCAGAGTCTGTCACGGTCCCTCAGCACGCTCCTTATATGCATGAACCAGGATGTAACGAGGACCGCTATAACGAGCATCACTGCCCATTTTTCCCAGTTCATTATGAACGATTCGATCACAAGCACCACGCTCATGACCGTATATACGATCAGTATTATCAGATGAGACTGTTTGTATGTCTCCTTCCGGGCGCTGTTTCGGTCCACGGTTTTATACCTCCCTCATGCGGTAATCGGTGTCGGCATCTATCTTCCCGATCATTATCTGTGCGAATCTCGGATCAAACTGTGTACCGCTGCCCTTTTCAAGCTCGCTTCTTACCATATCCTGGGGAAGTGCGTCGCGGTAGCTTCTGCGGCTCGTCATCGCATCATAGGAATCGGCGACCGCTATGATACGCGCTTCCTCCGGGATGTCCTTGCCGGACAGTCCGTCGGGATAACCTGTTCCGTCATAGCGTTCATGATGCCACTTGGCTCCCGTACGAAGACCCGGCATCTCGGGGATCGAATCAAGGATATTTGCACCCTTGGTCGTATGGGTCTTGATGATCTCGTACTCTTCATCGGTAAGAGATCCCTTCTTATTGATGATCTCATCGGAAATGCCTATCTTGCCCACATCGTGAAGAAGTCCCATGATGTAGATATTGTTCGCAGCATTCTCGTCGTATCCTATCTCTTCGGCGATCATTCTCGAATACTTTGCAACCCTCTCGGAGTGACCGCTCGTGTAAATATCCTTCGCATCGACCGCAGCCGCAAGAGCCTGGATGATGTGGATCGAAAGCTCTTCGTTCTTCCTGACCTCTTCATTTACTTCAGTCCTGAGTCTGTTCTGAAGACGGATCAGACGGATCGCATGCTTGACTCTCATGATCAGGATCTCGGGAATGAAGGGCTTACGGATAAAGTCCATCGCTCCGAGCGAGAATCCCTTTGCTTCCGTATCATTGTCATCGCTTGCGGTAAGGAAGATGACCGGAACCTTCGATGCCCTTCCGCCCATCGTGGTCAGCTTCTGCATTGTCTCGAAGCCGTCCATCTCGGGCATCTTGATATCGAGAAGAACAAGATCCGCGTAATTGGAGGAAAGGTATTCAAGGAGCTCCCTGCCGGACTTAAGGCACTTGACCTCCATGCCTTCCTTCCTGATGATGCGTTCCGCAACCATAAGGTTTGTTCCGTCATCATCTACGATGACTATGTGCTCGGCATCGACATCGGACGCCGACTTAACCTTGTCTCCCGAAGGTGAGATGGATTCATATTCACAGATTACATCCGCATCATCCTTGAATTTCATCTTGGACCATGCACCCTTGATCCTGGCAGTTACGCGCTCTACATGCTCGGGAGTAAGCTCGGGGAGCAGAAGGAAGAATCTGTCCATTCCGACACGTACCATGATGTCGGAATTACGAAGGTTTGACTGGATGACTTCCCTGAGGGAATCTGCCATCTTGTCCTTGACCTCATCCGAGATGTCCTCTGATCTTCTGCGGATGGTAAAGAGAGCCTTGTGCGCATAAATGCCGTAACGCTCAAGGATTCGCATCATGTATCTGTAAACACTTCCGAATTCGTCCTGACCCAGCCACATTACATTGGTTGCGGCTCCGCGCTCTTCAAGGAGCTTGGACATCGTCTTAAGGTCGATATCGGAGCCCGAATCGGTCTCTGAAGAAGTCCTTCCGCCGCGGTTTACGAAATAGCCGTGCTTTCCGTTGTCCTTGACGATATAGAGTGCCTGGTCGGCCATATTGAAGAGATTCTCGAAATCGGTTCCCTGCTCGGGCACAAATACGGCACCGACCGATGCGCCAAGGGGAATATGCATATCCTCGCCCATCAGTTCGTATGCCGATTCGAGAAGTCTTGAATTAAGCTTTGATGAAAAGTCCGCGACTCCGCTCTCATCCTGGAGTCCCGCATAGAACATCATGAACTCGTCACCGCCGATACGGCCGCATGTGCCGTTTGGCTCGGAGAGCTCCTTCATGATATTTGCAAAAGAGACCAGAACCTTGTCGCCCATGTCATGACCGTAGATGTCATTGACCAGCTTGAACGAATCAAGGTCGATCATAAGAAGTGCTCCCGATTTTCTGGAGCACATAATGGAGAGCTTGTCCCTGGTGGCCTCCTTGTTGTAGAAGCCCGTAAGAAGATCGTGTGCTGCCTTCTGCTCCACGCTCTGGAGCTTCTTGCTGGAAGCGATGATATTCACGATCCTCTGGATGAGGATATCGGGATCGAAGGGCTTGTGTATGAAGTCCGAGACACCCATCCTGAATCCGCGCATCTCGCTGTCCTTGTCCTCGTCAGCGGTAAGGAATACAACGGGAGTTTCTATAAGTCCGAGATCCGACTCAAGCATCCTGAACTGTGAAAGAGTCTCAAATCCGTCCATCTCCGGCATGCGAATATCGAGAAGTACGATGTCGGGCGTGCCGTTCTCACGTATATATTTCAAAAATGCGGAACCTGACTTAAGTGCGGTCACTCTCATACCGTATTCACTCAGGATACGGCCCGCCATTTTCAGGTTTACAGAGTCGTCATCAACTATGATTATCCAATCTGCCATTGCAATTTCCCCTAAAGCTTTCAAAAATGGGCATACCACGATTTATTATAGCATTCAGAGGCACTTTGCTCAATTATTAAATCTCTGTTAAATCCCCTTTTTAAGCCCATTTGTATCTGATTTTTTCCGAGCTGAAGCAATCATAATCAAGTATCTTTTCCTTTTGAAGTCTGCCTATGACCATATACGGCATAATATGCTGGCTGGCGGCAAATTTCTTGATGGTTTGCAGCCTGAAATCTCCGGCCTCTATAAACCCTTCATACTCCTTTTGATCAATGAGATGTGAACCGGCAAACAGATCTGCTTTTTCTTCGATTTCGGGTGTTTTGTTGTAATCGATAAAATTACCTGTTCCTCCCGCATCCCCGTTCACAATATGTCCCAATTCGTGAAAAAGAGAAAACCAGAAAATGTCCGCATAGGCCCCCCTGATGGTCAAAACCATCCGATAGGTGTCATCACTCTTTCTAGAAATATATCCTTGAATCGGTGCTCCTCTGAAATTCCGGACAATATCAAAATCTATCCCATAGTTGCTAAACAATTCCTTAAGACTCAATCTGATATCATCCGAACCGCACATTACGGCTTTTGCTTTCTCTACCAGTTCATCTATTTTTGACAAGTCAAAAGAATTCCTGACTTTACTGTTTTCACCGTCAATCTGGCAGAGCCTGATCCACGCTCCGACCACATAGGGATCAACATTCGCTTTCGATGACAATCTGAATGCACCTTCAGGAAGGATAGATTTAAGATTAATCAGATTGCTTATCCTGAGAGCTTTTCTGAGAGACAGAATTGAATCGTCCACAGATTCCTTTGCAGGCATTTTCCCACTATTACGAAGATGCTTCACAACTTCTTTCAAAGCGTTTCTGACTGCCCTCTCCTCGTCTGTTATTGACTCACGTGCGTTTGCTTCCAACAGTTCAGCGTCATAATTTGCCTGCAGATTGATCCAGAAGGATTTGGGTATTCCAAGCGCATATTCCAAAGCAAGCGCAAATTTTGCGGATATATTCTTTTTGCCGGAAATGACATTACAAACATAAGCGGCAGATACACCGGTTATGGCAGCCAATTCCGCCTGAGAAATATCTCTCTCAACAAGAATATCTCCTATAGTCTCACCCGGATGTATAATCAGATCATGGGATATACCAGTTATCTTTTTGGCCATGATAATCATTCACTCCTTCCACTTCCAATTCTTCACATATCATTACCGTGTCTTCCGTAGCGTTCAGCTCAATTATCAGCCTCACATTAGGTGAAACATGTAACGAATATCTTATCTGCTTATACCCTGATAGCCGCTCCGGTTTTCCAAGTCCCAAAGACAGGAAAATGCCAAAATTATCAGCGGCCGTCAATTGATCAATGAGTTTCTTAATAGATCTCACCCATTCAAAGGGCAGCTTTTTCTTCATTTCAGAATAATCGGTAAAATAATTCTCCACCTTCTTATTCGCGTATGTGATTTTCAATTATGATCATCACCGCCTTAATAATCTAATTAACCAATTGGTTAATTAGATTATATTGAATATATGATGAAGAGTCAACAAAAAGTCCCAGCCAGATTATACCGGCCGGGACAAAAAGACAGATTATTGTGGCTTTACTGAGCCTTTACGATATTGTCGTAGAGAGGCTTGCACTGAGGATACAGCGACTTGTAAACCTGGTACTTCTTCTCGTACTTGGCAACAAGGTCAGCCTCGGGCTCTACGGTATCGACAACCTTAACAACCTTGGAAGCGATCTCCTCGACATTCTTGTACTCACCTGCAGCTACACATGCGAGCATTGCACCGCCGAGTGAAGGACCTTCCTCTACCTCGAGGATGTCGATCTTGACGTTAAGAACGTTAGCCATGATCTTTCTCCAAAGAGGGCTCTTGGCTCCGCCGCCGCAGATCTTGGATCTTTCGGGATTGATGCCGATCGATCTTGCAGCTTCCATCATATCACGGAATGCAAAAGCAACGCCTTCGAGAACAGCCTGGGTCATATCCGCACGGGATGTATCCATGGTCATGCCGATGAAGGTTCCTCTTGCATCAGGGTTATTGTGAGGTGATCTCTCACCCATGAGGTAAGGCAGGAAGTAGGTGTTGTTCTCACCGAGCTTAGTGATCGCAGCCTGCTCTGCAGCGTAATCCTTGGTTCCGATAACGCCGTCCTCCCACCACTTGTTACAGGAAGCTGCGGAAAGCATGCATCCCATGATGTGATAGGTTCCGTCTGCATGGTCGAATGAGTGGAGTGCGTTGTTCGCATCAACACCGTAATTCTTGGATGAGATGAAGAGAGTTCCGGAGGTTCCGAGGGAAATGTTACAAGCATTGTCGCCTACGGTTCCGGTTCCTACAGCAGCTGCGGCATTGTCGCCTGCGCCTGCTGCCACGATGGTTGTAGCGGGTATTCCGAGTTCTGCTGCGATGTCAGCCTTAACGGTACCGATTGACTCATAGGACTCGAAAACCTTGGCAAGCTGTGATTCCTTTACGCCACAGATATCGCACATTTCCTTGGACCAGGTGCGGTTCTTAACGTCGAAGAGAAGCATTCCGGATGCGTCGGATACGTCGGTAGCATGAACGCCGGTAAGCTTGTAAGCAAGGTAATCCTTGGGAAGCATTATCTTAGCGATCTTCGCGAAATTGTCGGGCTCGTTCTTCTTAACCCAGAGGATCTTGGGAGCGGTGAAGCCGGGGAAAGCGATGTTTCCGGTAAGCTCGGTGAGCTTAGCCTTTCCAATCTCATTGTTGAGATAATCGGTCTCAGCTCCGGTACGTCCGTCGTTCCAAAGGATCGCAGGACGGATTACGTTGTCATTCTCGTCAAGGATGACAAGTCCGTGCATCTGTCCGCCGAATGAGATTCCGGCAACCTGTGATGCATCCTGACCCTTAAGAAGCTCCTTGACGCCCTCCATGGACTGCTCGTACCAGTCAACGGGGTTCTGCTCCGACCAGCCGGGATGAGGGAATGAAAGGGGATACTCCCTTGAGACCATGTTTACGATCTTTCCTTCGGATGAAAGGAGAAGAAGCTTAACTGCTGAAGTACCAAGATCGATTCCGATATAAAGCATGTTTTCCTCTTTTCTGCGAAAATCGCGATTATATTTCTGTCTTGGTTAAAACGTTTTCTGCAAGGGTATGCATTAACGCAAACCGCTACAAATGACATCATACCATAAAACAAGGCGGCCTTACAGACCGCCTTTTGCGAAAATTTCTTCACTTTTTGCCTACCGGAGATAACGGCGGTGTTTCCGGTTATAGTTCTGAGATAAACGCCTTTCCTTCTCCTTCGTATCCAAGGAGCATGTTTCTGACCTTCTCCATGCCCTCGTCATCTCTGTCGAAAAGGACGACAATACCGGTCGAAGGCCCGTATTCGATGTAGATGTCACGCTTATTGATATACTTCATCACGTGCTCGCTGTAAGCCTTCCGTGCCGTGACGACGGCATCGGCATCCGCTCTCTTCTCCTCCGGAACCTCAATACCCGTAAAGAAGATATCGAACTTCCTCTTGTTCTTCTCGGCAAGCTTCATGATATAGCAGATCATCCTGACATGGGATGGATTGGAAACACTGTCATGATCGGCCCTAATATCACTCTGAAGCTTCTTCTCCAGCATCGATGATCTGTAAACACTGCCGGAAAGTCCGGCTTCCATACCGTCGACCGTAACCGCCTTCATGGCGCCGCGCTCCAGCATATGGATGAATATCTCGGCAATCGCGGGATCAAACTGCTTGCCCGAGCATTTCCTGATCTCCGCAATGACTTCTTCGTCGGTCAGACGCTTCCTGTACACACGGTTCGATGTCATGGCATCATAGGAATCCGCAACGCATATGATACGGGCAACCAGCGGTATATCCGTTCCTTCAAGTCCGTCAGGATAACCCGTGCCGTCAAACCGTTCGTGATGATGCCTGATGCCTTCAAGGAGACCTTCGATCGAATTACCCATGGATTTCAGGAGGTCATATCCTATCTCCGCATGCTTCTTCATAAGCGAGAACTCTTCATCGGTAAGACGGCCCGTCTTATTAAGAACGGAATCCGCAACACCGATCTTGCCGATGTCATGCATGAATCCGATATAACGGATCCTTAAGATATCCTCTTCGGAAAAATCATAATCCGCAGCCATCTCGCGGGCGATCATGCAGGCATATTCTCCGACTCTTTCGGAATGTCCGCCGGTATACTCATCCTTCGCATCGATAGCACTCGTGATCGCCTCAATGGTCATAAGGAGGCTTTCTTCTCTCTCGTGCTCATGGGCACGGCTGCTCTTCTCCGTCCTGAACGCAGTCTGTATGATGGTAGCCACAAGCAGCGCCATAAGTCCCGCACAGATATATACGCCGAAGCTCCATATGTCGGAGAAAAAGAAGCTGACGATCTCGAGCATACAGAAAACCAGGAATATACACGTCCCCACGAAACTGGCTATATATTCCCTGAAGTTTCCGGTCACTACGTCTCTTATGAGAGTTCCGTTAACGAGGACTATGCTTATCGCAAGCCAGAAATGGGAAATGAAGATCGTCGTGAACAGATCGGCAATGCCCAGTGCATTCAGGGCGAGATTTACGATTATCTGTGCCGTGATAAGTCCCGATATGAACACATACAGCTTGTGATAAACACGCCTCTGGATCTCATCAAAGTATCCGCAGACAAACACTCCCGTTATCTCTATCGCAAAATAGGAAAAGTAATTACTGAGAGACGGCCTTGCAAAGATAAGCTGACGAAGCCTGCTCTCCGAGAGCATCCACATCGAAAGGGAACACATAAAGAGTCCCATGTAGAAGAACGACCTGTCGATCGTAAACCTGGCCGCTGCGAATTTATAGAAGACCACGACGAAGATTCCGACTATCAGGATAATAAGTGAAGCGACAGCCAGTATGATGTTGTCCTTAAGGACCCCAAACCAGACATTGTTTCCGCTTCCTATACGGATGCTTTCGATCGTGCCGACATTCTTAACGACAAACCTTGCCTCGATCTCCTTGCCGGCATCCTCCGGAGTAAGGTCACAGGCAACATATGCGCTCGGGATGTGATACGAAACATTTTCAAAGCCATCCGAAGAATAGCTTTCTCTCAGTTCGCCGCCGACATAGATATACAGATCCTCCATCCTCGTACGGAACAGGATCGTATTGTTTCCTTCAAGATCATCGGGAAGCGTATTCCTGATGATGACCGTATCACCATCCCCGGCTCCTGTGGATGCGGGCAGAGTGACCTCCGAGGTTACGCCGCCAAGTTCCAAAGTCCAGCCTTCGTCAAAGGAAAACGATCCGAAATCTCCCGTATAAGCTTCACCCTTTTCACCGTTGTCAAAAAAGGCCATAAGAAAGATGATGGCCGTGAACATGATGAAACAATACGAGAAATAATCTATGAATCTTTTCGGTTTAAATCTCTTAAGATACTTCTTCATTCTTTCACATGTGCCTTATCAAGCTCAATGATATATCCCTGCTTTACACCCGAACGGTTTCTGATGATACCGATGCGGTATATAAGCTTTTCGTCCTTAAGCTCAAACGCTCCGCCAAGCAGCTCGTCTTCTTCCTGCTCGATATATTTATACAGCGGCTGGCGAAGGTAAGTATTGAATCTTCCTCCCTTGCCCGGAAGCTTCTTCTCAAGCTCCCACTCCTTAAGCTCGGGAAAGAATTCGTAAGCCCTGTCATTGCATCCCATAAACCTGAGTTTCCTGTCGATGAAGATATAACCTTCCTTCTCAAGGCGGTTTCTTATGAGTTCGTTATGTCCGGTCAGTGAGAAGGTGTTGAGCTTAGTGATAGGTATCATCAGGAGCACGGCCGCCACTTCGAAGACAAACGGCATCAGCTCCACTTTAAGCCCTACCATACGCTCCGCGATATAAACGGCTATAGTGAAGAATTCAAGGAAAAATATGGCATTTACATCCACAGTGGATATCCTTCTCCTGCGCTTTATGACGCCCGAGGAAACAAGGATAAGAAGAGCAAAATACAGATACATGGAAACAGCATATGCCGTATGCATGGGTCCGTATTCCTTGGTCAGATATACTATCTCGCCGGATCTGTTTAACCTCGCCGATCTGTAGAACAGGTCCGAATGGCCGATCGTAAGGACGAAGCCATAGATACAGAACTGGATGGCATACATGATACAGAGAAGCCATCCCGGTATAGAAACTTTATAGATCTCACAGACATTAACAAAGAGCATCATCGGGGCAAAGATACCGATGACGTAGATAAGCTGAAGCGCCAAAAGTGCCTGCGGAAGATTCTCGGATACGGATAATGCATAATAACCGCCGCTTCCGATGACTATGACGGTGATCAGAAGTATCTGGTTTACCGAGTAACCTTCGCCGCGGGTGACCATAAATAAAAGTATGATCACCGCGACGGCAAAGGAAAACAGATATGCAAAGCTTAGCATTACTTATATCTTTCTTCAGCTACGCTCCAGTCGATGATATTCCAGAGAGCCTTAAGATAATCGGCTCTGAGATTTCTGTACTTAAGATAATAAGCATGCTCCCAAACATCAAGTGTAAGGATGGGAGTTACGTCATCCATTCCGAGGCTGTAGGAGTTGTCCTGGTTTGCGGACTTGAAGGTAACAAGCGTACCGTCAGCCTTCTTCGCAAGCCATCCCCAGCCGGAACCGAACTGTGAAGCCGCAAGTGCATTCAGCTCTTCCTTAAGCTTGTCTACGGAACCGAACTGCTTTTCTATCTGTGCAAGGAGTGCGCCTTCGGGAGCCTTCTTAGCCTCTGCCTCAGGCCTCAGCTGCTCGAAATAGATGTTGTGGTTAAGATATCCGCCGCCCTGGTTGCGAAGTCCGGTACGGAGAGTGAGATCCGAAACCGCATCAAGATTTGAAAGGATCTCCTCGGCACTCTTGCCGGTAAGTCCTGCCTTTTCGACAAGCTCGTTAAAAGTCTTGGTATATGCTGCGTGGTGCTTACCGTGGTGAGTCTCTACGGTTGCGGCATCTATAACAGGTTCAAGGGCATCTGATGCAAAGGGCAATTTGATCTGTTCAAACATAACGGCACCTCCTGATCTTGGGTTTATACGTGACATATATGGATTATATCATAAACGGCTCATATCCGAAGCGGAACTTACCACATATTTCTGACAACATCATCCCTGCAGAAAAGATTTCCCTTAACATCATCCATTATCGGTGATATCTGGCCCCTGCCTATCATATAAGACAGATTCTGTCTGGAGCAGTTCATCATCTCACAGGCTGAGGATGTATCTACCATAGCAGTTCTGAAAATCATCCGGAGGTCATCTGTCGAAAGCGGCAGTTTTTCCCCCTCAACATAAAGCAGCCGGGCCGGGATATCTATAGAATTATTAAAAGTAATAAAATAACCTCCCGTGCCAAGCCTGCATGAAGCAAACAGTTCGTCATTTCTGAGAACCTTTTCAAGATCCGGCTGCAGCTTCGGACTGACCGAAATACCGTCAAGATTAAGTTTCCTGACTATGCCATCATTAAACATGCATAGAAGGTTGTGTCCGGTCAGTCTGACAACTCCGATCAGATTTCTCTTCTGTCTGTCGATGACAAATTCAGGGAGTTCCTTAAGCGGTTTTACATATATACTGTCCTGAGAACATTTTCCACGTGAAATCTCCAGAAAAATGTTCTCATCGTATTCCTTCAGCTTGTGATTTCTAAGAATAAAATCGATATTCTGCCTCGAGGGAGGAATGATCCTGGACCTCACCCAGTTTAAGCTCTCATCTCTCGGAATGGTATATATTCCTCTCTTGACAAATCCGGAAAAGAGAAAAGGGGCCGTCCACTCGTCAAGATTTTCCGGCAGTTCACAAATAAAGGTCTTCTCTTTTTCGTAGTACAAAAGAACACCCACAAAAGCCTTATTCTCATCATCGATCATTTCATAAATCTTCATACGCTTTATACCTGGACCATATCATCTCCCAAATTCGGTCACATAACACATCGGACATAATCCCTTCAAGTCCCTCAAAAAGCACTTTCCTATCCGATTTCTTCAGTTTCCCCGAAAACACTCTGCTCTTATCCTTTATAAGTGACAGATTTTCCAGGCATGAACTTCCGCCTATAAAATTCCCACATTTTCTGTCTGCCATTACATCAAAAGAAATCGCCTCTTCATCAGAGCTGCATGAACATAAAAGAGAAAGCCCGTGATCAAAAAGCGGAGCCGGTCTGACAGAATGCTCCCTGTTATTCCTTAGCACTTCAATATTCGCTCCGTGTCTGTCGCGGTTCAAAATCAAAAAATCGAAAGCTATCATCCGGTCTACGTATTCACCAAAACCTTTTCGAACGCAAAAATCATAAGATGATTCTCCGGGGTTGGATTCCGTTCTGTAATAATCATCAAGAGCAATCTTGCTTTCGCCCCGAACCTTAAAATCTACAGAAGAGCAAAGATATGTACTGTATTGTTGTCCGTTGATCTCTATATCTGCATTGATCAGATCATATCCCAGATGCTCAATTCCAAGGATCGTTAAAAGTCTGTCCGCAATTATCTCATTAACGCATTCATGCCCGACCACGCCCATATTTGGATCAAAATTTGAAAGTTTATAATACTTCTTTATCCCGCCCAGTTCAGAGGACGACTTTAAGAAGGTTCCTGCCGTACCGGAAGAACCCCTTATATGAGACCATTTCAGATATGTCAGATCCTGTTTTTCGTTAATAACCATCTCCAAATACCTTTGCAAAATATTTGACGCACGTCAAATAACCATGCATTAATACTACACAATTATTTGACGCGCGTCAAATAAAAAGAAAGGCATTTATTGATCAGTTACCTCGAAATCAACTTATAAATCCCCCATACACTCACCGGCAGACAAAGGAGCCACATATGTGAAAGCATCCAGGATATACCGTCATTAAAGGAGGCCCCGGTAAGTGCTTCAAATGTAAGGAAATTGACCTGCCCGAGTACGCCACTGAAGAATCCGAATCCGTTTACCGCTCCCAGAATCCCGGCTAAAACAGCAGCAACCGTAACCGTCCAAAGCAGCACCGAACCATCCAATCCCGTATCAGTGCACGCTTCCTGCCCCTCTCGTGAACCGTCTTCGGCGCTTGACGCATTCTTCCATGCACTCCATGCCGTCTCAAGGCAAAGTCCCAATAAAAGCACGGGGCAGAATAAAATGCCCGCCGTATAAGCTGCGACTTTCAATGCCTTATTCTTATATCCGTAACAATGCGCCCACAAAAAGCATGCGATGCCTAGCGAATCCGTCATGCTCCATACGATACCCCTTAGAAGCGTAAAGGGCATGATCAGAACTACCGAATAGAAAACAAGTCCCTTCTCCGGGCTGCCGGTCTGTTTCTTACCGCAGCTGTCTGTACCCTTGCCAAGTGCCCACGCGCCCACTGCCGCCATCGCAAAATCCCCGGCCGCAGAGACCCATTTCATAAAGTGCACAGGCATGACCGGAAGATATATCCCTATCCTCATCAGAAGCCACCAGAGCTGTCCCTGGATCATATGATCATGACCGTCATAATAACCTACGATCCCGTCTATGCTCCACCATACCGCAATCTTCCGAAGCAGCAGATTCAGTACCGTAACGATCACATACGCAAGCAGGATTCTGTGTGCCGCCAGAAAATCCAACAGTTTTTCCTCAAGCTTCGTCATACGGCACCTCCCTTCTCACAGGCGGCTTCAACCGAAGACCTGCCGCATAACGTTCCGATCGTTCCGGCCGTCAGGACTGCATAAACCGCCATATTCAAAAGCGAAAGACCGTAAAACTCAGGCTTCCCCCATCCGTAATAAGCCATTCCGTTGCAAAGGAATCCGGAAACCACCAGCACTCCGGCGGGCACCCGGTACTTTTTGTCAAAGACCGCAAGCACGGGCAGCATAACCTCCGCGGGGAAATTGTATCTCTCATGCATCGCGGGCAGGAACATCACGCATGTCATAAGCGCCCAGAGCGTAAGCTCAAGGTCCTGTGCGAAAGTCCACGTCCTCTCCCTGCAGTCCTTTACAAAGCGCACCGTCACCAGTGCAAGTGCCGTCAGCATCATCCCGATGCCCACTTTCCCGAATACCCAGTAAGGCAGATCCCTCAGCCAGATCCAGATATTCGGATAGTAGTAATACACATAAGGGTACATGGAAGCCTGATCCCCAAGGAAATGCTTCCAGAAATGAAAAAATGAATTTCCGGCCAGCATAGAAGGAATACACAGAACCTGCACCACCGCCGGAACGATCAGAAAATACAATATCGAAAATGACTTTTCCCTGTAATAAAGCCATACCAGAACGGGAAGGAAAAAGATTCCCTGCGGCTTCATTGCAAAGGATAAACCGAACAGTATCATCCCCCACACCGGATGCTTCTTCAACACAAGATACAGGGACAAAAATCCCGTGAATGCCCAAAGTGCCTCCAGCTGCGCCTGATACCCGCTGTTTCCTATCGTGATCGGAGAAAGCCACACAAGTGCCGCACCAAGCTCGCCGTAGTGCCTCGCAGCATCCGCACTCTTTCCCTTCTCCAGAGCCATCTCCCTCAGGAAAAGAAAACCCACAACAGGTCCAAGCAGATCGAAAATAATCGCCGTCAGCTTAACGCAGACTATATCAGAAAAAGGAAGAAATGTGGACAGATACAAAAGCGCCACATAGGTCACATTGTAGTCGCCGATAAAATCCTTAAAAGCAGAGATATTACCGATATCCCTCACATAATTAAACCAGAGTATGAAATTACCCGTATCAGCCGTCTCACTTCCCAGGAAAAGGAAACGAAGAACAAGCCCCGTGGCAAAAAGCCCCGAAACGATCAACGCTTCAATAAAAAAACTCTTTTTCTTATCCGTAAAACCCATTACTCCACCATCTCAAAATCACTTGCGGGATGCTTGCATACAGGGCATATGAAATCATCCGGAAGCACAGGGCCCACGTACTCATATCCGCATATCTTGCAGCGCCACTTATGGACTCCCTCGGGAAGCTTATTCTCAGCCGCGGGTGCAGCAGAGGGCTTCGGCTTGATATTGTCCTGATAATAAGCATATGTGGCGGAAGACGCCTCCGATAACACAACCATCTCAGTGGGAACACCTATAAAAAGGGTATGCGAACCAAGGTCCAGAGTCTGAGTCACATCTATTGAAAAGTACGCATTTGTTCCCTTGGTTATGTAAGGTATTCCGTTTTCCGCATTTGCATAATCAGAAAATCCCTCGAACTTGTTCGCTTCCCTGCCCGACTGAAAGCCGAAATGCCTGAACAGGTCAAAGGATGCCTCTTCACTTATGACGGAGATATTGGCCTTCTTAGCCTCCATAACAAGGTCATGAGTATAATTGGCTTTATTGACCGCAAAGGAGATCCGGTTAGGCTCCGAAGCAACCTGAATAGCCGTGTTGGTAATGCAGCCGTTAACTTTATCGCCGGCCTTTGTGGTCAGAACAAATAATCCGTAAGACAATTTATACATTGCTTTGGTGTCCATATGTACCTCCTATATAATAAATATCTCCATAGTTTATGCCCCGATATGGTAAAATATATCCTGTTATGAAGATTAAGTCAAAAGATGTGATCAATCTGATATGGTCAGCCGTTTTCGGAGCATGTATTGCTACAGGAATGCGGGTAGAAAAAACTATCGGCGAAGGAATCCCGGCGATCGTTTATTTTCTCATCTGGATAGCCGCAGGTGCAGTGACATTTCTCATAATGACGAGACTTGATAAGGTCCGGAAAGATGCCACATGCCCGAGTCTCCACGGCCCGTTTCCGAAGAAGTTTTTCTTCACCCTTTTCATCTCATTCTTCATACTTTACATTCCGGCGCTCCTAGCGGCATTCCCGGGGTTCTTCTGTTACGATGCCAATACCGAGTCATATATGGTATTTACCTTCAAATATTCCAATCACCACCCTCTTATTCACGAGCTTCTGCTCGGTAATTGCCTCAGAGTCGGATACAGGCTTTTCGGAAACTACAATGCAGGTGTAACCATCTACGTCATCTTCCAGATGATCGTTATGTCGGCAGTCTTCGCTTTTCTCCTCGCAACGCTTAAGCAGATTAATGTTAAAAAGCCCGCACTGATCATATCATTCATCTTCCCGGCATTCTTCCCTACGATACGGATGTTCGTCGTCTGCACGACCAAGGATGTGCTCTTCTCGGCAGGAATAGTTCTGTTTACCACCGCTCTTTTGAGATATATTATCGCCCATCAAAAATCCGATCTGTGGATTCTGTTCATCGGGACATGCATGATCCTGTTCTTCAGAAATAACGGAATATATATCCTTCCCATACCAGCCATTGTCATCTTCATATTCTTCAAAGAACACCGCAAGACGCTTATTCCTATTATTACAGGCATAGTTCTCTATATCGTCACCATAGAAACACTTATTGCCCTTCTCCCCGCCAAAAGAGGAGAACAGGCCGAAATGCTCAGTGTGCCTATGCAGCAGCTTGCAAGGGCATATACACTGAATAAGGAATCCTTTACACAGGAAGAACTGGATACCCTCTATAACATATTCCCGGAAGTGATACTGGAAAGATACAATCCCAAGCTTGCGGATGATATCAAGTTCAACTTCCTTGAAGACAATTTCAAGGCAGATAATGGCAGATATGCCAAACTTTGGTGGAATATCTTCCTGAAGAATCCCGGTCACTATATGGATGCTTTTCTCATTATGACGGACGGATACTGGTATCCCGGAACAGCGATAACCGGATACGAGGGCAAGCTGATCAACACCATAACCTATGGTGAAAGTGCTTATTTCCAATATGAATCAGAGCCTCCTGCAGTCGCATCACCCATATTTAAAGGCCTTAATTCGTTCTATAAGAGTCTGTCACTGGATATCAAATGGCAAAGAATTCCTGTACTTAACCTTATCCTTTCCCCTGCCACATATGTCTGGCTGTTTCTCTTTGCCATGGCAATATCTCTAAAAACAAAAAACGACCTGAAGCTTTTATTCATCATGCCGTTTTTATTGTTACTTACTCTTCTTCTCGGCCCCATCGCATTGGTAAGATATGCTTTACCGTTTATGATGATGACTCCCCTTACAGCAATATATCTATTCGACATTAAGAAAGGTATAAGTAAATGAGATCAAACAGAAAACTCATATATATTGCCGAAATACTACTGATAGCGATCCTGGTGACAGTTTCAGCTTGTATTAACGCAGGTCCTATTTTAAATCGCAAGATAGTATACTTAATTCCGGTTATTATACTGTTTGATCTGTTTCTTATCGAAAAGGATTATGTCCAAAAACACAGATCAGAATTATTCTCTGTATTTCTGATTATTTTCCTGTCCTCGCTCCCGCTTTTCTTAAAAGGCCTTAAATACGGTGATGATCTCATATTTCACCTGAATCGCATTGAAGGTATATATCTGGGACTAAAAGGAGGGATCTTTCCTGTAAAGATCCAGCCGAACTGGTTTAACGGTGCCGGATATGCGTCCGGTGTGATGTACGGAGATATATTCCTCTATATTCCGGCCATACTGAGAATGGCGGGATTTGAAGTCTATGCTTCTTATAAGATTTTTCTGTTTATCATAAATGCAGCTACAGTAGTAGTCGCATATTTCTCATACTCACGTATCTTCGACAATAAGAAGATCGGCCTTCTCTGCTCATTTATATACGCTTTATCGCCTTACAGATTGATAAATATCTACAGGAGAGCAGCAGTGGGTGAATCTCTGGCCATGACTGTTTTGCCTTTGATCACTTTAGCGGTATTTATGATCTACTCAACAGAGTGCCGTAATAAGGACACCAACCGAAAGATTGTCATAATGCTCACAGCCGGAATGAGTGTTCTAATCCAAAGCCACATCCTGTCAACTGAGATGACGGTTCTGTGCATAGCAGCCGTCTGCATCGTGATGTGGAAGAAAACATTCAGAAAAAACGTTATAGCCGTATATCTCAGATCAGCTCTGTTTACCGCATTGCTCAGCATGTATTTCCTTGTTCCGTTTCTGGATTACATGGCAAATCAGGATATGTGGCTTAAGGAACAATTAAATATCGGAGTGTTCAGAAATATAGAAAACAATGCTCTTTCCGTCGGTAATCTCTTTACTTTCTTCTATACCAATTTTACCGATTACGATACAGGGAAGAGCTTTAATCCCGGTCTTATTCTGATGGCAGTGTTGGTGATATCGGTATTCCTGCTAATAAACGGAAAACTTGAAAAGCGTGCCCGGATGTATTTCTGGTTCTCACTGGGCTTTCTTGTATTGTCATCAGATCTGTTTCCCTGGAGATTATGGGGAAAGACTCCGCTTGGATATCTGATGACCTCAGTCCAATCTCCGTGGAGGTTTATTACATACGCGGTATGTTTTCTGACACTTTTATTCGGAGAACTATACAAGATAATACAAGACAATGATCAGTTCAGAAATAATATAAACATTGTTCTGATTACTCTGTCGGTGGTATGCATCTCTGTTTTTTCGAGTGCATATGACGAGTACAGTCACACTGCCTCATACAATGAAGGTTCAGAACTTGATTCTTTCTTTGCCGGTGGAAGGGAATATGTACCCGTAGAAGCCCTGGAAAGCATTCCAGAAACCTTTTCAATATCTGAGGGAGGCGAGATCACAGACTATTCAAGAAATCTCTATCGTTTCAGTATATCAGCAAACACTTCCGCACCGGGATATATCGATCTTCCATTACTTAATTACAAGGGATATGTAGCCGCAGATACAGGAAACGGAAGGATATTTGAAATAACAGCCGGTCCTTCCGCATGTGTTAGAATTCTGATACCGGAAAATTACTCCGGCAATATTTCAGTGGATTTTCGCGAGCCATGGTATTGGAGAGCAGGTGAGTTGCTCTCGCTGATCACTCTGATAGGATTTATTGCCCTCTCATCCATAAAGCATATTATGCCTGTTTCTCAGCGGTCTTAACAACCACATTCTTCATGCAGAAATACGGTATTATCATCGAGATAAGTCCGTACCCCCAGGCATATTCGAACATTCCGACAACAGGGGCTACTATTATCATCATTGCCGATATGGCGTAAATAGCATCCTTTTGCTTCAATGCTTTTATGATGCAATAAACCTCCCCGTATACAATCAGGATAATGAACATAATCATTGCAGGGTAACCATAATCCGCACCATATGCGAGGAATATATTATGGGCATCCTGAACATAATGATCAGGCGTTAATTGGAAGCCCTGCTCATCTGAGGGGACACCCCGTAATGTCAGATGATCAAAATACCACTTGTGAATCGTATACCTTACCAATACAGGATCACTGCTTTCTTCGGCAAGTAATGCTCCGTTAGCATTATCAACCGGCTCCTGCTCAGTTATTTCCTCTGTTACTTCATCTGTTAACTCTGCTGTCACCACATCAACTTCTTCCGATACTGCATCATTCGCTTCAAGAATAACGGAAAAACGTCCAAGCGGAGACAAAAGCATCTGCTTAAACCCGATATAATTATCGGAATCAAACTTATTATCCCTGTTTACCGGGTGATAGTTATGATTATCAAAATAATAGAATTTGACATAGGGATTTGTCAGAGGCATATATCGTATTGCCACATAAGTAAGAGGTAATCCCACCAGGAAAAGCAGAGCAAATACACATATATGCTTTAACACATTCCTGCCCGTGATCCGGACATAGAAAACTATATATAATGCAAAAACAAAGAATGCACCAAGCCACCCGGACCTGCTGGCAGTCATATAGATACATGCAAGATCCGCACCGAGAAGAATGTATAGAAAAACGCTAACGATCTTCTTGCACGCATTTTTGTGTGCAAGCAATATCCCCCCTAATAAAGCAGCGAGGACAAAATCAAGAAACAGGCAATTATGATTCGGATTGGAAAAATTTCCCATATATCTGACAATGTCATACGGTCTGAAAAGAAGACAAAATCCGAATTCAAAGAGATAACCGAGTACGAGTCCGATAACCATCCCTTCGGTAATACTCTTCTGCGTGATCTCCTTGTGTGGAGCCAGATAATACATAAGGAAACAAATGAAAAATCTCAGAGCATACAGCGCAAAATCTCCGGTCGAAACAGACATTAGCACCATCAAAAGAAACCATACCGCAAATGCGGGACGATTGAGTGTAAGTTTGTTTTTATCGACAATATAAAAAATGATCGTACTGATCGCGCAGATTCCCATCATAAAAAGACCTGCCACCATAATGATCACTGCAGGATATCTGAAATGAAATTCCGTTCTGAATCTGATACAGATAAATGTGATTCCCGCTATCAGCCCGGCAACCGAATAAATGATATAAATAAGTTTATGCTTTAATATATCGCTGAGCCTGTAGTATGACAGGATCACAAATGACATTATCAGCTCCGTGGTATGGAACGACATATTGATAATCGGACTGTCCCAAGCCAAAGTCTGTTTGATCTGAGTGTTGATAACGAACAGTATAAAGCAAAGAGCTGCGATTACTCTTTGTTTGTTACATAATAACTTTTCTATATATCCGGTCATATTTCAAAAACCTCATACAAATATCATACAGAAATTATATGGATATGTTCTATCTGCACCTGACAAGTTCCCTGTCATCAGGATTTAGTCTGAATAATGAACAATCTTCTATATCCTCTGAGTTCTCAAACAGCATACCATAGTTTTCCGTAAAGTCATCTCCCTCCTGAACAATTGCCACATAAGTCACTTCATTTGATATCAGGCCATTCATAAATTCATCGGGGGATATTTCCGTATTCCAAATGTCTCCTTCAAAAGCCGGGCCACCCAGACTGTAGCCCATATACTGTTCCGCAACGATCGGTCTGCAATAATACTTCATTGCCAGTACATCCAGTCCATTATCGCCTCTGGACAAAACACAGATAATATCATTCTCATCGCAATTATTCTCTATGCTTACAAGCACTGGATCATATTTCTCTTTAAAAGTTATGCTGTCAGAGATATTGTTCCTGGAAATATAATCTGTGACAGCAAGGTTATCCAATGAGAACACTATGACAAAGGATATCAGGACCGTAATTGCGGATTTCCTTGAGAATGCGGTCAATGAATAGAAAAATGTGATAAATACAACCAATGAAAAGAACAGATAACAGATATTCATATATCGATCATATGACATTAAACGAACAGCTTCATATTCGCTAAACCGATAAGCATATATAGCTCCGATAAAGTAAGTGTATAAATACGTCAAAAGCACTGCGGCTACTATATGGAAAAACACTTTTTTCCCGGAATCAATCACTTTACCCCGACGAAAAATGACCACTGCAGCAATGACAGCCAAAACCGTCAAACACATAAAAATATCGAAATATGACAGATAGAGCGGGCCGGCATGAATATTCCTTAACCTGCAGGTATCAACCGCTTTGTTTACAACATTCTGCTTATAATCAGTTCCGGAATGCAGAACAAGCATTTGAATATATTCAAAAATGTCGATGCGGTTACTGAAGTGAGGTGTGACCGCCTCTTTCGCCAATTCCATTTTCCATGAAAGTTTGGCAAGGAATGTAAGCAATAAAGGCAAAAAGCAGATTATGCTTTTCTTTGAGATTACCGGCTTATTGATCCTGTCAACAAAGTAGACCACTCCGCACGTTACCGCAAACAGTATGCCCACATCCTTTAAAAGAACCAGAAAAACACATCCGGTCATTACAGAAAGATCATAAATGCGGTCTTTCTCCTTTGAAAACACGATCAGACAAAAGGTAAATGCTGCGGTAACAGCCACTGCCGGATCGATATATAATGCATCAAAAAACATATCGTAATAAAAACAGCATATTGAAATGGCGCCCGCAGAAACAGATATTAATTCAAGCTTTGATACTCTCTTATCATCAAAAAGGGGAAAAATGAATCCCAGAGTCACCATATGATATGCCGCATATAAACGCCATTCTTCGAAAAGCTTCCCGCCATGTATGAGTGAGTTTAATTCAATGTACAGATACTGTAGCAAAGACATAGCAGGCGGATAGTCTTTAAACATTGAACGGGATACAGGACTTGTGGCAAGATCATCCAAAGTGAACAATACTTTGACGACATCAGCCCAATGTGAGAATTCATCCCATTCATGAACCATCATTCCGATATTTAAACGTGAAACGATAAAAACAAACAGCAGAACAACCCCAAAACATTTACCTAGCTTTTTTAACCGCTCCGCTATCGAACCGTTTTTTAAAAGCTTGACCACACAGAAAACATATAAAAGTATAACCACCAAAAGCAGGGCTATAGTGCCGGCAAACAGATTTCCGAGCAGACCGAAAAAATATAAAAAAACAGAAATCCCCATAATGGTGACGGGGACAACCCTTAATATCTTCTCGTTTCCAAAAGCGTAGGCGAACATACTTCCGGAAAATATGATCAGTGAAAAAACAACAATTGATAACATCAACATCTCCAATTCATTGCATGTTCGATAATACAGTCTGCTTTATATTTTCAGACTGATCAATAAACAATTCCGCGCCGTCATCCCATTCTTCATATCCGGGATTCCCTCTGTGATCAGGCAAGTCATAATGATCTTGTAAATACTGTTCCAAAAAAACTGTATATTTTTCAGCCCCAATAGCATTTACATGATTTCGCTCATAAAAATCCGTCGAAAAATCTAATCCCATTTCATCATAATAATCGTTTGCATTTAAGTAATCATATCCTCTTGAAACCACTGTATCTTTTAACGAATTATATATTTCGTATTCATCCTTGGATATACCATACGGGCAAACAACAAACAATACATTTAGTCGTTTACTATCACAATAATCCAATAATTCATTCATCGTTTTTTCTGCGCCGGGTGCAACGTATGCTCTATCCTCGGAAATAAAGTTTATAGGTTGTTGAACTTCAGCCCATGTTTCCTGTATCTGACACCCCTTATAGGGACAAGGTATTCTGTTATCAATCATCTCCCAAGCTGTTTGATTTCCCAAAGCGACATAATTAGTGTGATATTTGATCAAACTAAAATATAAAGCCACCTTATCCGCATCCAAAATACGATTACCCATATAACGATTTATCAATTTAAATTTGATCAATCCCTCATCAAGTGAATCAGAAGTCAATCGCAATCCTATCTCATCACCATCTTCCGAATAATACTGAAACGATCTGAGACCAATAATATACAGATCAGGATTTTGATATTTTTCAGAAAATTCAAGATAGGCAATAATACTCTCTGCCTGTAACGTGTTCGTAGCCAGATCATATGAAGTAAAACCACAGTCGCTATATGCGCGATACGGCTCCCAATAAACAAAAGCCGCACTTCCGCCAATGTATACAACATCAATGGAATCACTCTTTTCCTCCGGAAAACCGGCCACAGATATTCTGTCATTATACCCAAACGGATTTTGTCTAAACAGATACGTCAAAGACAGGAATATATATATAAACATTCCCACAAAAACGATAAAGCCAATAAACTGTTTAAATCGTTTGAAATAGCTAATAAACTTCATCAATCAAAATCCTTGATAAATAAAATCTCTGGCATCAAACTCCGGGCCATACATCCCATATATGATCACCAAGATGGATAAACCAATCCAAATCACCCACCTAAAAACAAAAGTTTGTTGTTTGATCCAGAGTCTGGCATATTTATACTTTTCGCGTAATATACCTACAACTAAAAGCATTAATAATCCAATCATCAAAATATTCAGGTCTCTGTAGCCTACTCCAAGAGATAGTACACTTTGGTCAAAGAAGATCCAAGGATTAGCATAATCTTTTATAGTAATCACATCCAGGCAGTCTTTAAGGAGCGCCACCCCCCCTGATAATCCATGAGAAAAGAAAGCAGCGCCAACTGCATATATCAGATAAGTTCTCGTAGAACGAAAGAATTTCCAGCTGAAACTATCTGTCCTCATTTCAAACAATGAGGTTATTTTATTAAACACAGGATCCAGTATTGTTCCCAGCATTAGTATAACCCAATACCAAAAACTGACACCAATGATATACCGGTATCCACCATGCCATATTCCCATTACCATCCACAGGAAAAACATACAGACACAGTTCTTCAATACATTTCCGGTGTTTTTTCCGAATCTCTTTCGTGAGGCTTTTCCAAATTTGGACATAATAGCACTTCTCTGGATAGGGAACAGAACATAATCCTTGGCCCACGATCCTAATGTAATATGCCATCTTTGCCAGAATTCTTTGGACGTTTGAGAAAAGAATGGATTGTTAAAATTCTCAGCCAGTTTTATCCCAAATATTTCTGATACTCCCAAAACTATATCCATACATCCCGAAAAATCGCAATACATCTGCAGAGGATACAGCAAAAGAGATATCCATGAATAAAACCCGTGGTAATTAACAAAGTCGGAAGTAATCCCACCAATCAACAGATTAAGTCTCTCAGCAATAACTAGTTTTTTACAAAAGCCCCAAAGGATTCTTTGTGCACCCATACATATATTGTCGTACTTAAATGATTGGCCTTCGAATAAAGACTGAAGATCAGAGTATCGACTAATGGGTCCGGTTATCAACTGAGGAAAATAAACGGTAAACAAAAATAATTTAAACGGATTTTTTTGCGGAGTAATAGTCTTCCAGTAACAATCAATTACATATCCCAATATTTGAAGAGTAAAATAGCCCATCCCCAACGCAGCAATAATGCCAATTCCATCCATCCTAGGAGTTGAGCCAAATATCAGGTGTGCAAAAGGCAGCCACAATCCGCTTCCCTTGACAACAAACCAAAATGAAACAATAAAAATAATAGCCAGAATGCACAAGATAAACGGAGTCTTAGATGAATCAGACTTTTTTCTGATTGATTCCATCATCATTGTAGTCGAATATGCAATCAGCGTATCCGCCACTAAAAACAATATAGTGACCGGATTTCCCGCAAAATAATAAAAGATCAGACTGAGCAGCAACAACTCAGCCCATCTGATCTTCTTAGGGATTATGTAATAAACCACTGCTCCTACAGCTATCAGCACAAGGAACCAAAAGGAAGTAATGCTCATATTTACTTTCCAAGTTCAAGAATTATATCAACCATTTCACCGACATTTTTCATGGAAACAACTTTTCCCATAGGTATCTTGAAATCAAACTCCTCCTCCACGCCCTCAATAAGATTAATGTGCTCGAAGGAATCCCATCCGTCAACATCATCTGCAACAGTTTCATCATGGAGTTCGATCGAATCATCATCCAGTATTTCTCTGAACACCTTATTCAGTCTTTCATAAACTTCTTCTCTGGTCATAATCTTATCTCCTTATTTCATTACTAACACTTTCATTTTGGCTTTGGAAACAGTTTTACCCAAACTGTTTTTGATGATCACTTTAAGAACGATCAGTCTCAATGCTTCATTTTTATCTATAACAGTTCCCGTTACAGTCAGTTCATCTCCGGAATACACAGGATTGGTAAATGACAGTTCATCAATGCTGTGGATCAGACTGTATTTGCCGGGAAGATACATACCTGCCATTGTGGAATACAGGGAAGCAGTAAGCATGCCGAATGAAACATGCCCTTTGAATTTACCGTCCGAGATCATTTCGGCAAAGCCGTCATCCTTATGAAGAGGATTCTCATCTCCGGAAACCGAGCGAAATGCATCCTCCATCTCGGAAGTTATGCGTCTGGTAAATGAACACTCCATCCCTAAGCTGATCTCAGCCAAAGTATATTCATTCATTTTTTCAATGCCTCTTTAATAATATAGTATATACTTTCAGCGTCAAGCCTGTTCTCTTTACGGACGTTTTTATGGGTTCCGTATCCTGTCGCAAAAGCATCGGCAAGCCCGATGGGAATAACCTTCATTCCGAGTCCTTTGAACGAATTGATCTCCGATACGATTCCGCCGAGTCCGCCAAAGACATTATGTTCTTCAACAGTAAACACTTTATTAAACCGGGAAGAAATCTCCGTAACGTCGCCTTCATCAAACGGTTTTACGGATACGGCGTTTGACAGTCTCACACCAAAACCGTCTTTTTTGAGGTTTTCACATGCTGCGAAAACCTCTTCAAGAATACTTCCGGTGGATATAACCGCTATGTCGTCTCCGTCCATAAGGACATCATTTTTGTACGGTTGATATTCATATGACTTATCAAAGAATTCCTTCTCATGGTTCATGCCTATACGGATATAAACGGGCCCGTCATATTCATAAGCATCCTGAACACAGCATCGTACCTGTTCGGGAGTTGCCGGTGACAGTATTCTGAGGTTGGGAATAGTCCTGAGTACCGCAACATCTTCGGTAGTATGGTGGGTCGGACCGAGTGAGCTCCATGAAAGACCGCTTCCCATACCTACGATCTTGACATTGAGATTCTGGAAACAGACATCGTCTCTGATAAATTCAAATGATCTGTATGCCAGAAATGCTCCGGCCGTAAAAACGAAGGGCTTTTTGCCGGCAGATGCCATTCCGGCAGCGGCTGCGACCATATTCTCTTCGCCAATGCCGAAATTGAATATCCTGTCCGGAAAATTCCTTCTAAACATCTCATCATATCCGGTTCCGCTGTCGGCGAGCAGATGAAGAACATCTGCATCAGCTTCCGCAAGTTCCATCAATTTTCCGATATATGCACTGTTCAAGTTTTACTCCAATTCTTCATCAGATATATTCAGTTCTTCCTTAAAAACCTTTAGCTCTTTTCTTCCCGGAAGCTTAAAGTGCCAGTTTGGATTATTCTCCATAATGGAAACACCTTTTCCCTTCACGGTATTTGCGATTATCAGAACAGGCCTGTCAGCTCGGCATGTTGCCTCTGTAATACATTTCCTGAATTGTTCGATATCATGTCCGTCCGTTTCAACAACGTCCCATCCAAAGCTTTGCCATTTATCTCTCCATCTCGGCTCTCCGATGGTATTTGCAACGAAATCCATTTTCTGTATTTTGTTACAGTCCAATACGGCGACCAGATTGGATACTCCGAATGAAGGCGCGGTCATAACTGCTTCCCATACCGTTCCTTCCTGAAGCTCTCCGTCTCCGAGCATGACATACACCTTGGCGTCGCTCCTGTTCAGTTTCAGAGCCATGGCGATTCCGAGCCCCATCGATAATCCATGTCCCAAAGAGCCTGTGGTGGCTTCGATCCAGTCACTGTCACGCATGCAGGGTTCACCGCCGATAAGGGAATCTTCACCCAGATATGATGAATAAACTTCTTCGGATATCAGTCCCGCCTCCGTCAAAACCGCATACAGTGCCAGTCCGGCATGACCCTTGGATAATATGAACCTGTCCCTGTCCGGCCACTTGGGATTGTCCTTATCGTAGCGTAATATCCCTTTCAGATAAAACGCATATATCATTTCTAAACACGAAAAACAGGAGGCAAGATGAGCCATACCTCCTTTATATCCCGTAAGAAAGATCTTTTTGCGAAGTTCTTTCAGTTTTTCTGTATCTGTTTTATCAGCCAAATTCCGTCACCTCATCCGGATCCAGACCGATCCCGCCACAATAGGGGATGCTGTCTATCATTCTCATTTCATCATCCGATAATTCAAAATCAAAAATATCAATATTACTGCACAGTCTCGATATATCAGATGTCTTGGGAATTGTTATCACATCTTTCTGATACTCCCATCTGAGTGCAACCTGTGCGGGAGATACTGCCTTTGCTTCGGATATCTTTCTTAATACATCATTTTCGAGAATCTGACCGTTTCCGAGCGGGCTGCTTGCTTCAATAGCTATTTTTTCCCGGCTGCAATATTCGATCAGTTCATCCTGATTCATTCCGGGATGCAGTTCAACCTGATTTATCACCGGCATGATATTCGCCGACTTTTTTAGTTCTTCCAAGTGATGAATTTTGAAATTACATACTCCGATATTTCTTACAATGCCGTCCTCATACAAGCTTTCCATGCCTCTCCAGGTATCCGCATTGATCTCACGCCAGTTGGGATACAGCTTCATGGATGCGGGCCAGTGGATGAGATACATATCCAGGTAGTCGGTTTTAAGTTTCTTTAACGAGGTCTGACAGGCTTTTCTGACAGCCTCATATCCTCTTGAAGTATTCCATACTTTATCGGATATAAAAAGATCTTCCCTGTTTATGCCGTTTTCCGAAATAGCCTTGGATATGGCAATCTCATTACTGTACGCAGCGGCGGTATCTATAAGCCGGTAGCCTTTTTCGTATGCAGCGCCGATCAATTCGGACAGTAATTGTCTGTCCGTCAGTTTCCACGTTCCCAATCCGATATAGGGAATTGAATTTCCGTTTGACAGCTCTTTATATTTCATGGATTCTGATTGACCTTAATAACATGCTGTTTGTTTTCATAATCATCCGGTATCTCAAATTCCCAGACGGTGTTGCCGTCCGGATCTTCCGAAACCTTCTTAAATCCCTGCAGTTCATAGAAATTGCTGACCATTGCATTTTTAGCCGTAGGATAATAGTATCCTATAAGTTTTCTTATCCCGGCTTTCCTTGCTTTATCAACAAGTTCATCCATCATTGCATACTCCATATCTCTCTTCAGCACTCTGCAGCTCATAAGCCACAGTTCCATATGGAGCTCATCACCGGCGTCTCCGTCTATCCTGCCGATCACTATGCTGACAACGCCGTTATCACCAAACTTATCTCCGAGTTTTCCATATAAAGTTATTCTGCCCGGATCCTCCGCAACCGCTTCGATCTCACTCTGGCTGTATCTTTTTGTTGTAAGGTTAAATTGATTGCTCTTATTGGTCAGCTGCGCTATACGGGACATGTACGCAGGTACAAAACTCTGTATTTCGGCATTCATTTCCAGAGACTTCAGGTAATCTTCATAATTCGTAAACGATGCCTGAAGTTCCAGACGTTTCGAATTCTCCCGATACATCTCGTTTCTTTTCAGGTCATCTGCAGAAAGGGAAGTCGCTTCAAAAAATCCCGATCTGTCAATCTGCAGAATATAGTTTTCTATGCTGTCGATGGCGGGAACGGCTACACCGGTAAATTCGCCCTCAATGATCGCTCTTTCAGCCGGATTATCATCTACGAAAACAAAGCTTTCGGGAAGGATGTTCAATTCGGCTGCCGTATCCCTGAGGTTCATGCTCTTGGGATTCCAGTTGGCCTTGAAACTTACAAAATCATCCCTCCTGAGGATCGAATCGGGTCTTTCGAATCCGCTCAGAGCGTTTGCTTCATCATTTTTCGAATTAACGGTAAGGAGAATGCCAAGCTGCTTATGAAGCCTTATATATTCCTGAAACTCACTGTATGTCTGCGCAAGAGAAGTTTCCTGACCGATCTCTATATTATCGGCCCCGTCGTCACCTACAATGCCGCCCCAAAGTGTGTTATCGAGATCAAGATTGAATGCTTTCTTATTCTTTCCATAAATAGATTTGATGATATTGGCTACATTAAATGCCAGATAGGGTATTGCGGGAACGGCAACGGCATATTTATACATATGCCAGTAAAAAGGAGCGGACCATTTATCCAATCCGTAAGATGCAGAGATATAATTCACATCGCAGATATAGAAATCCTTATGAGAACATGCATAATCATAAAAATCGAGATTGAGTCTGGTTACAAAATTTACTCTGCCGCGATGATCGGACGAATCCATATTTCCCAATAGTCTGAAAAAAGGATATTCGAAATTGTTCTGGATTATCGGACAATGATATCTTTCAAAAATGGAATCCCATAGTCCGTAGAACCTTTCAGCCTGAGCTTTCCGTTTGCCTTCTGCTTCATCTTTTGAGTCCGTTACAGCCGGAAAATCGGTAATATTTCTTATGCAGGTGCATATATATATCAGATCCGGAGCAAAGCTTTCCAATTCAGGGTTGGGAAACATGCCGTCTTCATAATACATATTGTATTCCGATTCGTAAAAGGAGGGCTTGATACCATAATTTAAGAGAAAGAGCTCCAGTACCAGTTTGATATCCTGTGTTGTTTCTCCGCCCAATATAGCTATTTTCTTTTCGATAAATGATCTGTTTTCGTCTGCAAGCAGAGCTTTTTTGTATGCCTTTTTCTTCTTTAAAACAGTTTCTGCTTCAAAAGGGTATTCCAATTCTTTCATCACAAGATCACTCCGATCACCTAAAGATGAGCATAAAAACACTAAGATATTATACCATTATGCCATTGGCTTTTCCACGCAAAAGAACCCCGGTCGCAGGTGACCGGGGTTCTTCTGTTCTTTTTGTAATTAAGGACGTATCGGCTTATCTTTCGGGCTTTCCTCCAAGGGTGACGTTTACTGTGTGCTCAACGTATTCTCCGTCTTCTTCTCTCAAGAAGGTCACTTCGACAACATCACCTACTGCATAATACTTTATCAGCTTTTTCAGTGCGGCATCGGTAGTGACTCTGCTTCCCTGGAAGCCTACAATGATGTCACCTTTCTGTATTCCCGCTGCTTCCGCACCGCCGCCTTCCGCAACCTCCGATACGAATATGCCTTCGGGAATTCCGTAATAAGCCGAGATCTCGGGTGTTACCTCCTGCAGATAGATCCCGATGTATCCCATATCGTCTTCGTTTACTTCGATAAGGGTGTCCCTTCCCATAAGCTCGATGATTATTTCCTTTACGGAAGAGATGGGGATCGCATATCCCATTCCCTCGACTGCGGAACCGCCGATCTTGTTGGAATTGATGCCTATGACCTGACCTGCCATATTGAGAAGTGCACCGCCCGAATTGCCGGGATTGATGGCTGCATCCGTCTGGATGTAAGTGCTTGTGTTTCCGTCGGATGTGGTCACTTCCCTGTTAAGTGCGGAAATGATGCCCGTTGTGACGGACTGTCCGTAACCGAGAGCGTTGCCGATAGCGATGACGTTCTGTCCGAGAACAAGACTGCTGCTGTCACCCAGCTCAGCTACCTTGATCGTATCGATCGTGCTTTCGTCAAGGTCACTCTTCAGTACTGAGATCACCGCGATATCCATGGAAGACTCGATTCCTTTAAGGTAAGCGGGAACTTCCGTGTCATCAATGAATGTGACCGCAATGTCGTCCGCATCGGATATTACATGGTTGTTGGTGACTATGATGTATTCATCATCCGTTTCGCCTATGATGATACCCGATCCCGATGCTTCACCGTCCTGAGTGTATGTCTGTCCCCAGTATGTGGTTGAGACGGTGTAGTATTCGGTGATCGATACCATCGAAGGCATCACATCGGCGACAACTTCCGTTATATCGCTTTCTTCCGTGGTAAGTACTCTTACCTCCGTGGGAATACTCGGATCGATACCGAGGTATGTTCCCTGCCCCCCATTAGGCTGTGAAGAAACTGTACCTTCAAGGACAGGGGCCGGAGAGGGTTCAGGGTTTATATGATCAGCGGTAAGAAGATTTACCGTAAAGAATCCTACACCAGCAAACAGGCCGAAAAGAAGTCCCATACAGATCGTCATCATGATCCTGCCGAAGGGATTTTGTTTTTTGGGAGCGGTAGTTTCCGGAATGTTATTGACCGGAGCCGCGAAGCTTTGCACGCTGCCTGTCGGACCGTTGTTTATAGGTATTCCTGTCTGTGGATCAAATTGCTGCGGGTTTTGATAATAGTTTTGTACGCCCGTATTGTTGCTGTTATTATAGTCGTACATTTTTTTGCCTCCTAAAGCCTTATAAGGCTTTTCGATGCTTCCGAGTATAGAACCAAATTGTGTCTTTTTTGTGACTTTTTTCTTATTTTTCTTTTGAAAAAGGAAAAAGCGTTCACGTGACAGTGAACGCTTTGCTCTTTGATAGGAAAAAGGCTCTGGGCCCTCCGCTTCCAGCAGTGGGTCGAGCCTTTTAACAACTAAATAATATCAGAATCAAGGAAAAAGTCAATATGATGATCTATGATGTAGCTGGCACTATTCTTAAGTGTATTCCTGGAGCGTTAATCCTTTTGTTATTACAAGAATACGTTTGATTCTTGGCTTTTGTTTAAAGTTTCTAATAATCTCCGCAATACAATATTTTTCCGGAAGCTTAACATATCGAAGATCGATTATGATATACGAAGACTGTTTTTCTGCTATCAATATATTGTTTTCCAGAGTTCTCTTACTTCTTCCTCTCGGACATTTTATTTCCCATTCCAATCCATCCATAACAATATCCGGTCTTTTTTGCCCAGGTATCGAACTTGGACGGATAAATACTATGTCTTTTCCTAAGTTTGCAAAAAATTTTGCTGTTTCAAATTCTTCTGCTTCAGGAGGATTATTCAGTAATGAAATATCTATTTTGCCGCTCATTAAGTCCTTTTGCGTAGCATCTCAAATACTTAATTTATTGATAGAATGCAGTTATTGCTTTGTTTATTTCTTTCGGCGTGGATGGGATGGTGTCAGTAAATTCATTTCCTTCAAAGGTCACTTTAAAAACATCTGAGGTTTCTTTTTCGTCGATTGTAATTTCAATATGATCTTTTCTGGAATTGTCGAATTCAAATCGGATCTTTCCTCGCGTTGTAGGAAAAACTTCAGGTTGAATTGACAGGTGTCTGATGATGTCGCCGGCTTTATCTATCAGCTTGCCGGAGAATGCCAATGCACCATTTCCATTCCAATTTTGTTTCAATCCGCGTATGATCTCCAGTTTCTTTAAGTTGTCACTTTTTATATCTGCAGAAGAAATGCTTTCATCTGGTCTTGATATTGAATGCGCAATGATTGAATTTGCGTAGGTTTTAAGTCTGTCAGCCTGTCTTATTCGGTTGTATTCATCTTCTGAGATGATGACAACATTCTTATTGTTGACTCTGGGAACGAAAATTATCTCTCCCGAATAAGCCAGATCGAAATATTTCTTTATATTTGCTCTGATGTCCATTTGTTTGACAATCACTGTAATCACCTCATAAGTACTAAAAAGAGTACGCTTTTATGTACTTATATTATAATCCGTACTTTTTTTACGGTCAAGTAGAGGCGGGTGTTGACATCCTGATTTTGGGTGCTATAATGAACATATGAACAGATATTCATATGTAATACAAAAGCACTCCTGTATTACAACAATCGCTAACCTTAATGAAAAGGAGAATAGTTATGAAGAAGACATACGGAATTGAAGTTGATTGCGCTGCATGCGCGCAGAAGATGGAAGATGCGGCAAAGAAGGTTGCCGGTGTAGTCGATGCAACAGTCAGCTTTATGAGTCAGAAGATGAAGGTTGAATTCGCCGATGATGCTGATCACGGTGCTATCATGCAGGATGTTGTCAAGGCATGCAAGGCGGTCGAAGAAGACTGCGAAATATTCGTATAACCTCAGGAAAACGGCGTAAGCCGTTCCCTGTTTCAAGGTGATTTCTCATGAATAAGAAACAGAAAAAAGTTTTCAACAGAATAATCATCAGTATAATCCTTCTGATCGCACTGCAGATCCTTCTGCATTTTGCGGAAGTTCCGATACTGCTTCAGTTCGCTCTCTATATGATCCCCTACATTGTGATCGGAGGCGATATTCTTAAGAAAGCATTCCACGGCATCACCCACGGACAGGTTTTCGACGAGTGCTTCCTGATGGCTGTTGCGACGGTCGGAGCGATAATCCTCGGATTCGTCACCGAAGGCGAGGAAGGCGGCTTTCTTGAAGGCGTTGCGGTAATGCTCTTCTACCAGATCGGTGAGCTTTTCCAGTCCGTTGCGGTAGGAAAGAGCAGGAAGAATATAACCGATCTTATGGACATTCGTCCCGACTATGCGAACATCGAAACGGAATCCGGCGAGCTTGAGAAGACCGATCCCGAAGATGTTTCGATCGGACAGATCATTGTGGTAAAAGCCGGAGAGAAGATCCCCATCGACGGGATCATCAGGGAAGGAACGGCATCCCTCGACACCTCCGCACTTACCGGTGAGAGCATGCCCGTGGAAAAATACGTCGGCGACGAGGTAATAAGCGGTTGCATCAATATTACCGGGCTTCTAAAGATTGAGACCACCAGGGAATTCGGAGAATCCACCGTTTCGAAGATCCTCGACATGGTTGAGAATTCTTCGATGAAAAAGAGTAAGTCGGAGAATTTCATCTCAAAGTTTGCAAGATATTACACTCCGATAGTATGTTATCTCGCCCTTGCCCTTGCACTTCTTCCCCCTATAGTTCTTCTCCTTATTTCGAGCGAACCCATGTGGGGAACCTGGGTCATCAGAGCTCTGACATTCCTTGTAATAAGCTGTCCATGCGCACTGGTTATCTCAATACCGTTAAGCTTTTTCGGAGGCATCGGTGCGGCATCGTCAAACGGAATCCTTGTGAAAGGCTCCAATTATCTTGAAGCACTTTCCGAAACCGGAATCATTGCTTTCGACAAGACGGGCACGCTTACCAAGGGAACATTCGAAGTGACGAAGGTGATTCCTGCGGAAGGTTTTACCGCGGATGATCTTGTGATCTATGCTTCACTTGCGGAAAAGTATTCCGACCATCCCATCGCTCTTTCGATAAAGAAGTTCGCGGAAGAAAACGGACTTAACAGCATTGAGGAGCTCATAGAGGATGAAAACATCCCCGGAAAAGGTGTCAGGGTCAGGACCGCTTCAAACGAGATCTATGCCGGTAATTCCGCTCTTATTGAAAGCATCGGATTTACTCCGATATCCGGAGTCGGCTTCTCCGGAACGGTCATTCACGTCGCATGTGACGGTAAATATGTCGGCATGATACTGATATCCGATTCGCTCAAACCCACATCGAAGAAAGCAATAGAAAATCTCAAGGCATCCGGTGTCAGAAGACTTGTGATGCTCACGGGTGACCGTAAGGAAAGTGCCGAAAATATCGCAGGAGAACTTGGACTTACCGAATACAGGGCAGGACTTCTTCCGGGCGATAAGGTTGATGAAGTCGAAAAGCTCATCGCCGATAAAAAGGGAAAAGAAAAACTTGCATTCGTAGGCGACGGAATAAATGATGCCCCCGTCCTTTCGAGAGCCGATATCGGTATCGCGATGGGCGCACTCGGATCCGATGCCGCGATAGAAAGTGCGGATATAGTCCTTATGGACGATGATCCCGCAAGGATCGCACTTGCAATGAAGATTTCGAAGAAGTGTCTGAGGATCGTACGCGAGAACATCATTTTTGCCATTGGCATCAAGGTTTTATGCCTGCTTTTGGGTGCGCTTGGCATCGCAAATATGTGGATGGCGATATTTGCCGATGTAGGTGTCATGGTGATCGCCGTACTTAACGCGATAAGATGCCTTAAAATCCCTCAAAATGCGTAAAATAATACAAAATTCATAGTTTTCGGGCCCTTCATGCTTTATAATGGAAAGTGTTTTAAAGCAGGAAAGGAATTACCGATGAACGACGAAATATTTTTTACAGAAGATAACGAACCCTCGGAAACCTCCGGGGGTTCTTTCAGTGAAGAAACGAAAGATACCGGGAGCGATGCTCCGAAGGATGAAGGAACCGACCTTACCGAAGGACACGGCGACGCTTCGAAGACCGGAGACGCCGGCAAGGGCTCATCCGATACTTATGAGGATGTATGCTTTGTATGCCGCAGGCCGGAGAGCAAAGCCGGCAAGATGTTCAGGATGCCCGGAGGAATCTGCATCTGCAGCGACTGCATGCAGAAGACCATGGATACCGTATCCCAGTTTGACTATCAGGGCATGCTGAACGGAACCCATGTGATGACGGAAGAAGAGCTTCGAAAGCTCATGGGAGATCCGACAAAATCAGATCCCGGAGATGCGGACGGTGATGCCGCCAAGGGGGCAGGTTCTCCTTTCCCCGGATTCGGCTTTGTTAACCTTGCAAATCTCCAGGGCTTCGGAGGGATTCCCAATAAGCAGAAGCTTAAGAAAAAGGATCCGAACGCAAAGCCTCTTGTCGATATCAAGAACCTTCCCGCTCCCCACAAGATCAAGGAGAGCCTTGATAAGTATGTCGTAGGTCAGGAACACGCGAAGAAGGTCATGTCCGTTGCGGTCTACAACCACTATAAGAGGGTAGCGACCGATTCAATGGACTCCATTGAGATCGAAAAGTCCAATATCCTTCTCATCGGTCCCACAGGATGCGGCAAGACATATATGGTCCGCACTCTTGCAAAGCTCCTCGATGTGCCTCTTGCGATCGCCGATGCGACATCCCTTACGGAGGCGGGCTACATCGGAGACGATATCGAGAGTGTGATCTCCAAGCTTCTTGCGGCTGCCGACAACGATGTCGAAAAGGCCGAGAACGGAATCGTCTTTATCGATGAGATAGACAAGATTGCGAAAAAAGAAAACTCCAACCACCGCGACGTATCCGGTGAGAGCGTGCAGCAGGGAATGCTCAAGCTCCTCGAGGGAGCTGAGGTCGAGGTTCCGGTCGGTGCTTCCAGCAAGGGGGCGATGGTTCCGCTTGCAACCGTAAATACGAGAAATATTCTCTTTATCTGCGGCGGAGCATTTCCCGGACTTGACGATATCATCAAGCAGAGACTGTCCAAGACCAACTCGATCGGATTCGGAGGAACTCTCAAGGATTCTTATGAGAACGACCCCGATATCCTTTCCAAGGTTACAACCGAGGATATCAGGAAATACGGAATGATCCCCGAGTTCATCGGACGTCTTCCCATAGTCACAACTCTTCAGTCCCTTACCAGGGATATGCTTATTAAGATCATGACCGAGCCCAAGAATGCGATACTTAAGCAGTATCAGAAGCTCCTTGAACTCGATGAGGTAAAGCTTGAATTTGCCGATGACGCACTTGAAGTTATCGCTGATAAGGCGATGGAACTAAAGACAGGTGCGAGAGGACTTCGAAGCATCATAGAAGATTACATGCTCGACATCATGTATGAGATCCCCAAGGACGACAATATCGGAACCGTGACCATCACTGCCGATTACCTGAAGGGAAAGGGCTCGCCCGTTATAGGAATGCGCGGAACACCTTCGATCGAAAGCAAAAGCGAAGGAACCTGGAGCGACTTCTACGGAGAGAAACAGGGGGACGGTTCCGCTGTTTCACAGGATCAATGAACGATACAATAATAACCGGCAACAGAATAATCCTTCGCCCGATCACCGTGGATGATACCGCGATGATCTTAAAGTGGAGAAATTCCGACAGAACTGTCAGAAATTTCTACTACCGTAAGCCCGTGACCGAAGAAGATCATGCTAAATGGCTTAAGGAGAAAGTAGATAAGGGTGAAGTCTGGCAGTATGTAGTTATCCTGAAAGAGACAGATACTCCCATAGGTTCCGTATATCTTCAACACATTGATCCCGCAACGCTTGAGGGTGAGACCGGAGTGTTCTTCTCGGAGGATGCACCTGCGGGACAGGGACTTGCTACCGAGGCGGTAAAGCTTCTGGGCGACGAGGTGGGTTTTAAGATGCTCGGTCTGCTCCGGCTTAACGCAAAGGTTATCAGTACCAATACGGCCAGCAGAAAGCTTCACGAAAACGCCGGCTATCATCCGGCAAAGGAAATCAAAGGTGAAACCTGCACCGACGGTGAAGTCGTAGACAGCCTGTATTTCGTCAGGGAAGCTCCTGTATATAAATGTGACCGCGATCCCCTGATCAAATCAAAGACAGGCAAAATCGTAAAAAAGGAAGACGGACAGTTCGAAATCAGTGTTCCCGGCTCTAAGAGCATCACCAACAGAGCACTTCTCATCGCAATGCTCGCGGAGGGAGAGTCACTCCTTAAAGGCGTTCTGTTTTCCGATGATACTGAAAGCTTCTTAAGCTGCATGGAATCCCTCGGGATAGAAACTAAGATCGACCGAAAAGCTGAAACGGTAAAAGTAAAAGGCTGTGCCGGCATCATTCCCAATACAAAAGCAAGCCTCAATGTCGGAAGTGCGGGAACGGCAGCGAGATTCCTAACTGCAGTCCTCGGACTTACGGACGGCGGAGAATACAGACTCGATTCATCCGACCAGATGAAAAAGCGCCCCATGGCGCCTCTCCTTGATTCCCTTAAGGAGCTCGGATGTGAAGTCATATACGAAGGAGAGGAAGGTTTCTTTCCATTCACTTTAAAGCCGCACGGCTTTTCCAAGAATGAAGTTTCCGTGGATATCGAAAAGAGCTCTCAGTTTCTGAGCGCACTTCTTATTGCGGGACCTTTGACGAAAACGGAACTGAATATCGGCATCGTCGGAACCCACGGTCTTCGCTATGTTGAGATCACCAGAAATATCATGCGTTCATTCGGTATCGAAACCGAAAAGTGCGGTTCTGCAGACGATTGCGCTTCGGGGTCACAAAGCTCCTGCAATATTTCATATCTTGTAAAGCACGGAACCTATAAAGCAGCCGCTTATGACATCGAACCCGATGCATCCGCGGCAGCATATTTCTATGCGATGTCGCAGATCAAGAACATTCCCGTGGAGATAAAGGGATTGGAAGGATCCTCCATGCAGGGAGACATCCGCTTCCCTGAGATCCTTAGGGAAACGCTTGCATCAGAGGAACCGGTAACCGTTGACATGGGAAGCCTTTCGGACCAGGCACTCACACTGGCTGCATCTGTCATCCAAAGAAAAGCACCCACGACCATTACCGGAATATCCCATATAAGACATCAGGAATGTGACCGTATAAATGCGATCGTCTCAAACCTTACAAAAGCGGGAATAAAGGTGACCGAAAGCGGAGATGATATAACGATCGAACCCGGATGTCCTAAGCCCGCCGATATCGATTCGTTCGGAGACCACAGGGTTGCAATGGCGTTTTCGCTTCTCGGATTATCACAGCCCGGGATAGGTATCCTGGATCCCTGCTGCTGCTCCAAAACATTCCCTGACTATTTCGCATATTTTGACGAGATAAGAGAGTTGACGAAAAGTCAACAGAATTAAGAGACATTCCCCGACAGGCGCGGTAAATACGGGAAAATCCCTGTTTTGCGTACTTGTTGAGAGTATCCGGTATATGGTAAAATTATACGGAAAATGTGCGCAGATTCCCTGCACATTGATGGAGGCTTCAGATGGCCGATAAGCCTGAAGTTGTAAAGCAGGAAGAAATAAAGCGCGAAAGTGCTTTCATAAGAGTGGTGACCGGAGCGGGCGGAGTAAACCCCCAGGAAATTCTCGAGATCCTTTCGATCGCCATTATCATCATCCATGTGTTCATGATGTTCATGTATCACATCATGGGTGTCTGGCAGCTTGCGCTCTACAATATTATTGTCATCGCATATTATTCCTACTGTTATACCACGGTCCGTGAAGGCAAGATCTTCAGGGGCTACCTTCTTACTTTCATCGAGATAATCTTCCAGATGGTCATCACCATGTTCATTATCGGGTGGGAGTCAGGTTTCTATACCTATGTCGTATCTATCATCCCCGTGTACTATTACATATCAATGTTCGTCGGCGGTGCAGATCATAAGAAGGGTGAGCATGTATTTACTCCGATGATATGGTCCTTCGTTACGCTGGCGGTCGTTCTTGCCACATATATCACCGATCAGTTCGTAACTCCGGTGGTAACTCTTGAAACCGCACCACTTAAGGTTGCATTTACCTTCAATGTATTTTTCGCATCCATGCTGATCATCTGGATGTCCCATTTCTTTGTTCTCGGATATAAGAATTCCATCGATATCCTTGCGAAAAAGAATACGACCCTTGACGAAGAGGCGAGCCTCGATCCGCTTACGGGTCTTTACAACAGACGTACCATGGAGGTCAATCTCGAAGGTGCGCTCGAAGCGGCCAAGAAGACTGGTGCGCTCTTCAGCCTTGTTATGGGAGATATCGATTTCTTCAAAAGAATCAACGATACTTACGGACATGAATGCGGAGACGTTGCGCTCGTTCAGGTTGCGGACATCCTTAAGACCTGCGTAAGAGACGGGGATGTCGTATGCCGCTGGGGCGGGGAGGAATTCCTTCTTCTTGTTAAGGGAAACAGAAATGTCGCTTCGACTGTTGCGGAGCGTATCAGAGCCAGGATTGAGAATAACGTTGTCGAATACGGCGAGCACAGGATAACCTTTACCATGACGCTCGGCGTTTCCACATATGCACCCGGGTATTCACTCGAGTCGCTCGTAACCCAGGCCGATGAGAATCTCTACTACGGAAAGGAGCACGGCAGGAACCAGGTCGTGTCCACCAAGCCTAAGGTTACTTCTACGGTGTCATCAAATGTCTGAACAGTTACAGGAAAACAGTATAAAAGAAAATAAGATGGGCGTTATGCCCGTAAAGAAACTGATCGTCACCATGTCCCTTCCGATGATGATCTCAATGATCGTGCAGGCTTTATACAATATTGTCGACTCGGTATTCGTATCGAGACTGGATGCCGATTCGCTTGCAATGGCGGCGCTCACACTCGCATTTCCGATACAGAGCCTTATGATCGCAGTCGGCTCCGGAACCGGTGTCGGCATCAATGCGATGCTCTCCACATCACTAGGTGAAAAGAGATACGATAAATCCGATTCTGCTGCAAACCAGGGAATCCTTCTTGGCTTCTTCAGCTTCATTGTTTTTCTTCTTATCGGACTATTTGTGGTTGAGCCCTTCTTCGCAAACCGGAGCAGCGATGCTGCGGTCATTGCATTCGGAGTACCCTATCTTAAGATAGTCACCATGATGTCATTCGGTCTCTTCATGCAGATGATCCTCGAAAGACTGCTTCAGTCGACCGGCCTTACATTCTATTCGATGATCACCCAGACAACGGGTGCCGTCATCAATATAATCCTCGATCCCATTATGATCTTCGGATATTTCGGATTTCCCGCACTCGGGACCGCAGGCGCTGCTTATGCGACAGTCATCGGACAGTGCATAGCCGCATGCCTTGCACTTATCTTCAATCTGACGAAGAACAAAGAGATACATCTCAGCATTAAGAAGATACTATCCCCCGACATTTCTACGATACTGAGGATATACGGGGTCGGACTTCCTTCGATCCTCATGATGAGTATCGGATCGGTCATGAGCGACTTCATGAACAAGATCCTCGATGCATTCTCATCAACCGCAGTTGCTGTCTACGGAGTCTACTTCAGGCTCCAGAGCTTCTTCTTCATGCCCGTCTTCGGAATGAACAACGGTATTATCCCCGTGCTTGCATATAATTACGGAGCGAAAAAGAGGGAGCGTATCGATGAAGCCCTGCGCTTCGGAGTTGTCCTTGCTGTATGCATCATGACGGTCGGAACGATCATCTTTGAAGCTATTCCCGGAGTGCTTCTGGACCTTTTCAATGCCAAGGCCCAGGTCAAAGCTATCGGCATTCCCGCAATGAGGATCATCGCACTTCACTTCCCGTTTGCGGCGGTTGCAATATCTCTCGGAACCGTCTTCCAGGCGTTTTCCAAGAGCATCTATTCACTGATAATATCGGTGTGCAGACAGCTAGTCGTTCTTATTCCCGTAGCGTGGGCACTTGCTTACTTTACGAATAATGTCGGCTCTGTCTGGTTCTCCTTCCTCGTTGCGGAGGGAGTATCCTGCACACTTTCGATATTTTTCTTCAGGGTTGTTTACAAGCAAGTTATAGAGCCGATACCGAAAACGGGCTCTTAAGAAAGAAGGTAGAATAAATGAACGACAAGACCAAAAAGATCACCACAGCCGCAGCACTTCTCGCAATCTGCATCGTAAGCCAGTTCTTCAAGAACTTCAGTGTTTACATCACCGGGCCCATCATCAACGCGTGCCTCATCCTCGCGGTTGTTTACTGCGGACTGTTCTGGTCGGTGATCCTCGCAATCCTTACACCCGTAACCGCATTCCTCATCACCGGAGCACCGGTCATGAAGGTTGTGCCTGCGATCATGCCTCTCGTAATGGCAGGAAATCTCGTGCTTGTGGTAGTATTCTGGCTTTTCGTGAGAAAGAAAAAGGATCTTCTCAAATTCATTGCAGGCGGCATCGTCGGAAGTGTTGCGAAGGGTGCATTCATGGCACTCACAATTTCTTACGGAGTTCTCGCAACCGTAACTCTTCCCGAAGCAATGCAGAAAATGCTTCCCAAGCTCCAGCTCACCTATTCCGTAACACAGCTTGTTACCGCACTTATCGGATTGGTCTATGCCCTTATCATCTGGGCTGCGCTTAAGAAGGCTTTTCCGAACTCGGAAGGTAAGAATGCAGAATAAGGCACGGGCATTTCCGTGCCGGGAACGGATCCGGATTAACAGTGTCCAAAGTTATCTGTTTACACGATCTGTATGTCAGAAAAAAACGTAAGAGAAAAAATATGCGTATTATTAACGGGCGGAACAATCTGTTCCGTCCCGAATTCTAATGGGAAAAACACTTCCGATGCGGGAAAGACAAGCCTGATACTTATCGATCATTATAAGAAAAAGTCCGGCTCGGAATTCAGTAAAAAGGTTAAATTCGAAAAAGTCTCATTGAAAAAGGACATT